>JAEEGJ010001956.1_pt1 | contig 218303 bp, 132 predicted proteins | sample 8958761 | NCBI WGS metagenome assembly JAEEGJ01 (sample SAMN16246546, study PRJNA631951) | gut metagenome | biome: gut microbiome; feature: rumen; material: RS-attached | host: Bos | place: Iran: Karaj | collected 2018-10 | reverse complement strand
AGCGCCAGCATGGTTACGCAGTTCAGCTATAGGAACAGCGTGGACCTGATGAGTGAGGAGCAAGGGGCAGGGGGCAAGGAGCAAGAGATTACCAGCAACAGAAGTTTGGTAAAGAGTGCCACCCTTTCTTTCTCGCCCAAAGTGAGTCTTTCGCTGGGCAAACACACCCTCGGCTTCTCGTCGGATGTGGCTTGGAACCGCTATACGAGCGACCGCTCGACGTTCCAGAACATCAACGCCTGGCAGTACCGCATCGGCGCGGATGCTATCGTACATCTTCCATGGAAGTTCGACCTCACCACCGACCTAACGCTTTATGGCCGAACGGGTTATGCCGACGCGAGCCTCAACACAGCCGACGTCGTTTGGAACGCACGCCTGGCTCGTGCGCTCTTCAAGGGCAAGTGGGTCGTCATGCTTGACGGCTTCGACATTCTCGGGCAGCTGAGTAACGTCACGCGCACCATCAACGCACAAGGCCGCACAGAGACTTATACCAATGTCCTGCCGCGATACGGACTCCTTCACGCAGTCTATAAGTTCCAGAAGACGCCCAAGAAGAGGGACTGAAACAGGTCGCGTCGCCTTACTTCACCAATTAAGTTCGTTGCTCCATGGCGACAGAGCAATTGCTCCATGGCGACGAAGCAATTGCTCCATCGCCATGGAGCAATCAACTTGGCCTATTGAGTCGGATTCCGTTCAAGTTCGAATTTAGCAGTTCGGCAGCAAAAAATCGGTAGCGAGGCACAACTAATTCAAAACTATTCGCTATCTTTGTCACGGATTTACCACATCAAAATAGCTTTGTTATGAAGAAGATTCTTACTTGCCTGCTGGCCACGTTGGGCTTCACGGCAGCCTGTGCTCAGCAGGATTACGAGGTTGACGAGTTCCAGACGAAGGGCGGAAAGACCGTCAGGATGCATGCCCTGATGCATGCCAGCATTCGTATCGAGTTCGACGGGAAGGAGATAGAAATCGATCCGGTCAGCAAGCTTGGCAACCGAACCGTAGATTATGCCGCTTTCCCAAAGGCCGACTTCATTTTCGTGACGCACGAACATGGCGACCACTACGATGAACAGGCGCTCAAACTCCTCTCTGGGAAGAAGACTCAGGTTGTCCTGAACGGGCGTTGTGCCGAGATGTACGGACAGGGAAAGGCCATGAAGAACGGTGACAAGATGCAGATTTCCAAGCAGTTCAGCGTGGAGGCTGTGCCCGCTTACAACACGACGGAAGGTCGCGAGAAGTTCCATCCGAAAGGTCGCGACAATGGTTATATCCTCACCCTCGACGGCCTGCGAATCTACATCGCTGGCGACACGGAGGACATTCCCGAGATGGAAGGCATCAAGGACATCGACATAGCGTTTCTGCCCTGCAACCAACCCTACACGATGACAACGGAGCAAGTGGTCAAGGCCGCTAAAATCATCAAGCCGAAGGTGCTCTTCCCCTACCACTACGGGCAGACAGACGTCTCGAATCTCCCAGCAGAACTGAAGTCCGAGGGCATCGACGTCAGAATCCGCCACTACGAGTGAGTCAGGCTGAAACACACTTCATTGCCCAACAATCGCAGATGAAACGCAGGAGCAATCTCGCTTAGATTCCTTAATAATCCTTAAAAGTTCACCCTCCACGTTATATAAAAAGGTTCATGAAGGGTATTATAAGTGAAAGGGACAAGAGAACTTCACTTAAACAAAACACGTAACATGAAAAAGGTTTCTTTAATGACTATGCTCGCAGCCCTTTGTCTGGCAGGCTGCGTAGAGACAGAGACAAGGACATCGACCGAGATAAAGGTTGTGGGAGAATTGGGCGAACCCAAGCCCATCTACCTCAACACTTTCGGCAAGCTAAGTCCTATCCAGAAAGCACAAAGTGTCGAAGACAGTATCATCACATTTGTACTTGATACGACAGAGGCATTTGTCGTCGTGATTGACCGCTGCATCGACAAAAGCAGTCCCTTGGTTTGTTCCGTTATTGCCGACGGTACGCCTATCGAGGTAACCATAAAGGATGGCGTGGGCGAAATAACAAAAGGCTCCGAGCAGAACATGAAACTGGCCGAGTCGCGTACTCAGCTGAGAATCTTGGATGGCAAAATTGATAGTCTCAGGAATGAGTACGGGAAACTGCGTGAGAGGTATGGCGAGGATATTCCCGAAGTGGCGGAAGCCAACTTGGACAAGCAATGGAATGACATCGATGCGGAAATATCGGCTACGAAGATGCGGGCCATCCTGGACAATGCCGACAACCTGGTGCCCATCTACTTCCTGTGCAAGAATGCAAACGACCTCGGAGTGGAGTTCCTCGAAAGCTTTATAGCCGACTATAAATACAAGGACCACAAGCAGATGGACTATATTTATAGCGTCATAAACGGGGAAAAACTCAAGAAGGAAGGCGCTAAGGTCGCGGACTTCGTGGCGAAAGACCTCGAGGGCAAAGAGTGCCATCTGACGGATTATGTAGGCAAGGGGAAGTATGTCCTCGTGGACTTTTGGGCAAGCTGGTGCGGCCCTTGCAGGGCAGAGATTCCAAACATTAAGGCCAACTACGAGAAGTACAAGGAGAAAGGCTTCGAAGTGGTCGGCGTCTCGCTCGACTACAAGCAGGAAGATTGGGAAAAGTGCGTACAAGAGATGGGCATCACCTGGCCTCAGATGAGCGACCTGAAGGGTTGGCAAAGCGATGTCTGCTGGCTCTATAACGTTTATGGAATCCCCATGACCCTTTTATACGATCCTGATGGAAAGGTCGTTTCGTACTGGTTAATTGGCGAAGCTTTAGGACAAAAACTTGCGGAAATTTTTGAATAGGCAAGAGAAGAAGGGAAGAACCTGACCTCGATGAGAAGAATATTTGATGTGACGAAACACAACGTGCCACGTTGACAAACATAACGTGCCTAAATGAACAACTAAGCGTGCCTAATTCGGTGATTAGGCACGCTTAGTTTATATTCGCTCCATTCCTTATTCGAAGAAGCCGAAGCCTGCGATGGCCGTCAGCATGCGTTCGATGTAGTCCTGCGACGTGGTGCTCCAGTAGAAGCCCAAGCGGTGGAGGACCTCCGAGGTGTAGTTGTTCTGGCGGTCCACCATAGCAGATTTCTGTCCATGGGCCATGTCCTTGTATGCCAACATGCTGGACAGCGCCTTCGCCTTCTGCGGGTCGCTCTTCGCTTCCTCCATCACGTCCTCGAACTCCTGCGGGTCGACGAACCGAATACCGCCGGTAATCTTGCCCAGCTGGGTAAGGATGTCGCCCATCAACTCGACGTGATTGTTGTAGGGATGGAAGACAACACACTCCTTGGGCGTCGATGCGAGCAGTACGATGGCACGTGCCGTCTCGTTGATAGGCGAGAATTCTGCGAGCGCGTCATAGTCTGCGTATGGGCAGCAGCCAAGCATGTTATAGACACGTATGCGGCCCATGTAGCTGTTCGACTGGAAGTTAACCTGGAACTCACCATCGGTGCTTCGGGCTGCGAGGTTGCCCACGCGCATAATCTTGGCGTTGAGTCCGTGCAGGGCAACCGCGTCGAGGATGATGCGGTCGGCCATGAATTTGGAGTACGTGTACTGGTTGCCCAGGTATTGTCCGAAGTAGAGGCTCTGCTCGCTCAAGCGGACATCGGCTGCCGGATAGCCGTTGATGGAGGTTCCACCCACGCTGGTCGTGGAGACATGGACAAGTCGAGCACCCGTCTTCAGGCAGAACTCGACGCAACGACGCGCGCCTCCGATGTTCACGTCCTCAATGTCGGTGCCCTTCGAGAAATGCTTCACGTTGGCGGCACAGTTGATGACAGTTGATAACTTATCGTTGAGATTTGAGAGTTTTGCCGTTAAATCTTCGGTCACGTCGCCAAGGATGACGTGCAACCTCTTGCCGAAAAGCTCCTTGAAAGCATCGGCGAAGTAGTAGAAGAGCAATGTGCGGAGGCGGCTTTCGGCTTTCTCCACCGTCTCGCCACGCACCAGACAATAGATGCTTGGGGCATCGGAATCAATCAACTCACGAAGCACGTGGATGCCGAGATAACCTGTTGCGCCGGTCAACAAGACGCTCCCCAACTCCTGACGCTCCCCGCGCTTGAAGGCGTTTATGGTGTTCTTCTGCAGCAAGTTGTTGATGGCCGTGTAGTCGAAACCTGTTATCTCGTCAAAACTCTCCTCTGCCGTGTCGCCCGAAAGGAAGCGAGCCAGCAGGCGTGGCGTCGGGTTGGCGAAGATGTCGCCGTATGCCACGTGCAGCCCCGCCTTGTCGCACTCGATGATGACACGCGTCACCATAAGCGACGTGCCGCCAAGGTCGAAGAAGTTGTCAGTGGCTCCCACCTTGTCCATCTGCAGGATATCTCCGAAGATCTTGGCAAACATGCGCTCCTGCTCGTTGCTTGGCTCCACGTATTCACGGTCGGATGCTTGAATCACAGGGGCAGGCAACGCCTTTCGGTTCACCTTCTGGTTCTGGTTGAGCGGTATGGCGTCGATCTGCATAGTGGCAGCCGGCACCATGTATGGCGGCTTCTGCGAGAGGATGAACTGGTTGAGCGCCTTGATGTCAATCTGCTCGTCACTGACGATGTAGGCAGCAATGTACTTGCCACCATTCTCGTAGTCGAAGGCCTGCACGGTAGCGTCCTTGATGCCCGGGAACTGACGGATGATGGCCTCAACTTCCTTAAGCTCGATGCGGAAGCCGCGAATCTTCACCTGTCCGTCGCGACGCCCAACGAACTGTATGTTGCCGTCCGGCAAGTAACGCACAATGTCGCCGGTACGATAGACGCGGGCATACTTCTCCTCCGTCGTGAAAGGATTCTCGATGTAGGTCTCTGCAGTCTTCTCCGGACGGTTCAGATAGCCACGGCTTACCTGAGGTCCAGAAACCCAAAGCTCGCCTGCAGCACCAAGCGGCAAGCGGTGGAACTGTGGGTCAACAATGTAAAGGCGCAGGTTGTCGAGCGGCTTGCCGATGGGAATGTCTGCCTCGTACTCCTTCAGCGGATAGGTCGTTGTGAAGATGGTACACTCCGTGGGACCATAGCCGTTGTGCATCACATAGTTCTTTGGCGGGTTGAGCGCCGAAAGCTTCTCGCCACCGACAGAGAAGTGACGCAGCGAATGGTTATCGACATTCGTGGCAAACTGATAGCCCACCTGTGTCGTGATGAACGAGTGGGTGATGTTGTTGGCGTTGAAATAGTCGTTAAGGTCAGGCAGGTTCAAGCGGATGTCCTCGCCTATGATATAGACCGTAGCGCCACAAGTAAGGGCAGGATACATGTCCATCATGCAAGCATCGAAGCCATAGCTGGCATACGCTGCCACATGACACTCAGGTGTAAGCCCGTAGTAACGTTGATACCAATGACAGAAGGCGACGAGGTTGCCGTGCGTCAGCTGGCAGCCCTTAGGCACGCCGGTAGAGCCGGAGGTGTAAAGAAGGATGAAGAGGCTGTCGGGTGTCGTGGTGTCTTTAAGGTCGTTAAAGTCCTTAAGGTCTTTAAGGTCATTAAAGTCTTTCGTCAGCAACACTTCGCCCTTGTACTCGTCCACAATGTCGCGCAACTCCTCATCAGCAATGAGCAGCTTGGCTGCTGCGTCCTGCATCATGAAGTTCAAGCGCTCCTTGGGATAGCTGGGGTCGAGCGGCTGATAAGCACAACCGGCTTTCAGGATGCCGAGTGACGCTATGGCCATCCATTCGCAACGCGGAATGAGCACGGACACCACATCCTCCGCTTTCAAGCCCTTAGAAGCAACATAAGCAGCGATGCGGTCGCTTATCTCATCTACCTCTTTATATGTATAATGTTTGTCCTTATAGACGACGGCTATGTTGTCGGGCACAAGCTTTGCCTGCTTGGCAAAGAGTGAAACGATGGTCTGCGAGGCATCGTAGTCAACATCCGTTTGGTTGAAACTATCCAGCAGAGCCTCTTGCTCTTCGCTAAGCAAAGACACACTCAACAAAGGCGCATCGGGCTGACGCATAAAGGCGGCAACGGCCAGGCTCACTGCCTCGGCCAAGCTCTGCATCAGGCTTTGTGTGTATCGTCCATCGTCATATTCTATGTACACGCAGTTCTCGCCATTGAATTCCCTGATGTAAAACGCAATGCGGAACTTGGGCACGTTCAGCTCGAGGTTCTCCATCTCAAGCGATGTGCCCTGACACTTGTAGTCAGTAAACAGCCCAAGCTGATAGGCGAACATGATTTCGGCAGTCAGGTCGTAGTCCGATGCTATCTGAGCAAAAGGATAGTTCTCGTGAGTGAGCGTCGTGTCGAAGTCCTCGCTCGTCTCCCGTATGAACTCCATCACGCTTTGTGAACCGATGTTGGCGCTGAGTGCAAGCGTGTTGACGAACATGCCTATCGTGCCTTGAATGCTTAGGTTGCTGCGACCGCTGCTGATTGTGGTGATGCATAGACGCTCGTTGTTGGAGAAGCGCGACAGGGCATAGAATACGGCAGCCAAGGTGAGGTGAGCCGGCGTGACCTGATGCTTGCGGCAGAAGTCGCTGACGGCATCCATGTCGATGGCAGAAGAGGCCACTCCGATGACGCCCTGGTCATGCGGGTTCGTCAAGTCAGACGGAATCTCAGTCGGTCCTTCGACTGCCCCCAAGCGACTCTGGAAGTAGTCGCGTGCAGCGGCATAGTCAGCACCTTTCTCTGCCTCCTTCTCTGCCACGACGAAGGCCGCATAGCTCATAACCTCGGGTTCAATCTCGCCGCCATTCATCAAGTCACACAACTGATGGAGGAAGATGTCGTAAGAACCGCCGTCGAACACGAGATGATGGAAGTCCGTGAGCAGATAGACCTTCTGCGCCGTCTTCACAATCTCCAGCCTGTACAAAGGTCCCTTATTCAGGTTGAAGGGCTTCACGAACTCGAGCTTATAGTTCGACAACTCGTCCTCACTCATCTCTGTCAATGGGATGTCGATGGTCTGCTCGAGGTCCTGCACCTGAGTAATCTCAGTGTTTTCTGTCTCGAAGTGTATGCTCAGCTCCGGATGAGCCTTCACAAATGTCCTCAGGGCTGCGGCAAGTGCCTGGACATCGGTCGTGAGTGGGAATGCTATCTTCAGTGGTATATTGTAGATAGTCGAGGTGGGATTCTTCATGCAATCCACATAAACGCCTGTCTGGGCATAGGAAAGCGGGACCTTATGGAGTTCTTGGACTGCTTGGGCTTCCTGTGTCGAAGAGGTTGGATGGGTTACTCCTGGCTGCATCAGGCTCTTCAGGATTTCATTCTCGATGCTTTGCAGCGTACCTGTCTTGACGAGTGATTTGGCGTCGAGCGCCACATCATAGCGTTTGTTGATGAGCACCGCAAGCCTGATAGCCGAGATAGAAGTGAGTCCGGCATAACCGAGGATTGTCGTGATGCCGAAGTCTGTGTTGTTCACGATGCCTGCAATCATATCGAACAACTCTTGCTCGAGCACATTCATCGGCGCATTGACTGCCTCAACAGCCTCAACCTTCTTCTCTGGTTTAGGCAGAGCACGCTTGTTGACCTTTTGGTTCTGGTTGAGAGGTATGGCATCTATCTGCATCGTGACAGCAGGCACCATGTATGGCGGCTTCTCTTCGAGGATGAAATTGTTGAGTGCATCGATGTCTATCTTCTCGTCGCTGACGATATAAGCAGCAATGAACTTGCCGGTTCCTTCGCCTTCCATGTCGAAGGCCTGCACCGTGGCATCCTTGATGCCGGGGAACTCGCGGATGATGGACTCGACTTCCTTCAGCTCGATGCGGAAGCCGCGAATCTTCACCTGTCCATCTCTTCTGCCAACAAACTCGATGTTGCCATCGGGCAAGTAGCGCACGATGTCGCCTGTTTTATAGACGCGGTTGTACTTAGGCTCATCAGTAAATGGGTTGCTGACATACACTTCAGCCGTCTTCTCGGGACGGTTCAGGTAGCCACGCGTCACTTGCGGGCCTGCCACCCACAACTCGCCGCAGGCTCCTGCGGGCAAGCGGAAGCCTTCCTTGTCAACGATATAGAGCTTGCAGTTCTGAACAGCTTTTCCTATCGGGATGTTCTTCTTCTGCTCCTTCACCCAGTAGTTGGTGACGTAGCATATCGTTTCCGACGGACCATAGCCATTGGTGAGGCTGAATGTCGTGGGCGGTACGAGGGAAGGCAGCTTCTCGCCACCTGTCATCAGCACCTGCAGCGAGTGGTTCTCTATGCTGGTGGCAAACTGGTAGGCCACTTGTGTCGTCATGAACGTGTGGGTGATGCCATTCGCCTCGAAGTAATCGCTGAGAGCAATCAGGTCGAGTCGCAGCTCCTCGGGGATGATGTAGAGCTCTGCCCCAATCGTCAGCGCAGAGAAGATTTCCATGGGCGAGGCGTCGAAACCAAAGCTGGCATAAGCTGCCACACGACTCTGGGCATTGATGTTATTGGTAAGTTGATGCATGTGGCAGAACGCTACCCAATTGCGATGCTCGGACATACCTCCCTTGGGCACGCCGGTTGAGCCGCTAGTATATATTAAGGTAAAGAGGCTTTCGGGCTTCGGAATGACTTTAAGATCCTTGGTTTCCTTAAGGTCCTTAAGGTCCTTGGTCAGCAGGACGTCGCCCTTGTATTCGTCCATTATTGGCAGCAGGGATTCGTCCGCAATCAGCAAGCGTGCATTGGTGTCTTGCACCATGAAGTTCAGTCGCTCCTTCGGATAACTTGGGTCAAGCGGCTGGAATGCACAGCCTGCTTTCAGTACGCCTAGAGATGCTATCGTCATCCATTCGCATCGAGGAATCAGTATCGCAACAACATCTTCCAAGCCCAAACCCTTGCCGGCAATATAGCCTGCTATGCGGTCGCTGAGTTCGTCTACCTCTCTATAGGTGTAACGATTCTCGCGGAACGTCACGGCAATCTTGTCAGGCACGCTTTGTGCTTGATGCTGGAACAGCGAGACAATCGTCTGACTATCGTCGTATGGCTCGTCTGTTTCGTTGAAGCTGTCGAGCAACTTAGCCTGCGCCGCATCGACAATGGATATGTCACGCAGATATTCCTTGGCAAGGAAGCCTTTCATCACGACCTCATAGCTCTCCAAGAGTTGCCCTACGAATGCCTCAGTATACTGCAGGGAGTTGTATTCCGCCTCAATGCAACATTGCCCGTTGCTCAAGTATGTCTTAATGTAGATGGGCACATCGCGAGTGTTGTTCACAAGGAGGAGTGTGGACATCGGCTTGCCGTCGAAGGTGGGATTGTTGAATATCTCCCCATGCCAGGCGAATGCTGTGGCCGACTGCAGGCCGAGGTCGGTCACAAGGTCGCTGTATGCGTATGCCTCGTGCTGACGGCAACCTGTCATCTGCTCCTGTCCTGCCTTGAGGAAATCGAGCACTGAGGTGTCGCTTGTGAACTTTGCATAGGATGGCAGCGTCTTGACGAACATGCCGACGGTATGCTTCAACCGCTGGTCCTGCCTGCCGCTATAGATGTTTGTGAAAAGGGATTCCTGTTCGTTGTTGTACTTTGCGAGCAGGAATGCGAAAGCCGAAGTGAACAAGGTACTCTTGAAGATGCCGTTTGCCTGGCAGAAGGCGTCGATGCGCTCCATACTTGTGCCGAGTGCTCGCAGGAGGTGAACCTCGGTGTCTTGCTGTGGCGTGACGGTCTGACCAGTATCCACGTCCGGTATGAGCGGCGAGTACACGTCTCCGCAATCGAAGTGCTGGGCAAACCAAGCCTTCGCTTCGTCGAATGCCGGAGTCTGTCGCTCGGCCTCTTCCGCTTCAGCTGCTTCAGCCAGAGTCATGCCTTCCCGTTCCAACTCGAGCCCCTTGTAAGCCTTTTCTATGTCGTTAAGCATCAGTTGCGTTGACGATCCATCAACGACGATATGATGGTATTCGGTGTAGAGATAGAGGTGGCTTGCGTCGCGCAGCAGGCGGATACGGAAGAGGCGGTCGGCGTAGATGTCGAAGGGCTTGACGAGCGAGGGCTTCACGGCCTCGATGTCGTCGATGTCCTCCACCTCGACCTTGAAACTTCCCACCTCTGTTTGCTGCATGGGTTCCCCCTCGTCGTTCAGTACGATGCGGGTGAAGAGAGTCGGATGTGCAGCTACCACCGTCTCTATGGCTTTGCAGAGCCGATTGGTTTCGAGACTCTTGTCGAGCGTGTGGAGATAAGGCAGATTGTAGCAAATCTCGCCACTATGGTTTACGCATTCCACATAAATGCCGTATTGTGATTTACTTAAAGGAGCCATCATAATGTATGTCTTTTGCGTTAAAGAGCTATGTATAGTCTGTAAAAGAGGTATAACTCGTTTGGAATCGCGTCATGTCTCTACCATTTCTTTGATATGATGCGTGGCGAAACTATGAGCGTGAACCAAGCCCACTTCAGGTCGTCATTGCCTTCGGCTCGCTTTAGCTGTTCCATCGTATCTGTGCCTGCCATATACGAAAAGCCAACAGCCACACTGGCGTCCTTCAGGATTTGATAGGAAGCCTCGACATCGATGTCGTGTCCTAGGGTCTTGCCCAAGCTTTTCAACTTCGTTGCCATAGCCAGGTAATGGTAAGATGCCCTCAGGTTCAAGCCCTTGATGGGACTGTAGCTTGCTCCGCCATAGAGGTTCTGTAAGCCAGGCGAGAACGTATCGCTGAAGGCCTGCACATAGAAGAAGTCCATCAGACCGTAGAACTTATGGTGAGAGCCATAGACCGGATTGAAGAACTTAAAGACCTTATGCTGTACGAGACCCACACCCCCGTGCTTGCGAACGACGAAGTAATCATCGCCACTCAAGTAGTCATAGCCAGCGACGACACCCACCTTTCGGGATATCTGGTACTGCGCCTTGACGCTCGCCATCCATGCATCTATCTTGGCATCATTCTCGTTGTGGCCTAATTGATGATAGTACGAAGCCTCCACTGTCAAATTGCGAGGCTTGAAAGAAAGGTAGCCGCCCACGAGTTGTTGATAAACATTGTGTGGGTCATTAATTTCAGTATAACAATTAGGAGTTCCATCTTCATTCCATATAATTTCTCCTTGTTCATCTCTTTTTGCGATTACTCTTTTTTCGCCACCCTGCATACCGATGTTCATAAACAACAAGGAGATGCCAAGTGGCGTCTTGGGAATATCATAATGATACCAAAGCGTATGCATTAACTTATAAGGCTGGGCGCCATCCGCATAATAAGTGCCGCCACTGATATTCTCTGTGTTCTGGTTGAAGCCGAATATGCCGTGCACCTTGTGACCGTGGCCTTCATATCCGAGCTTGATGACATCGTGGGTGTTCGAAGCCATAGCCCAATCATTTGCACCGATGATGCGCTCGTCGTCGTATGAAAGAACTTGCCTACCCACCTTAGCAAAGAGGCCGCTCTTTGTGTAAAGTTTTGCCCATGCCTCATGGAGGTTGAAACTTCCATTGCCTTTCTGACCCCATATGCCGCTATGCTGGGCTGTTACTTTTGCCTCGATGTGTGGACGCTTGTAGGTCAACGACAGACGTGTTCGCCCCATGAGGAATTGCGCACGATTCGCCTCGGCTCCTTCCGTGAACCCGCCAAAGCGCATCTCGCCTCGGCCAAGCATGTTCAGGTCCAAGTCTAACTGGTTATCGCCTTGGCTCTGACCTTCCTTCTTGTTGCCGAAGAGTGGTTTCTTCTGGTCGTCTGCCGCCGTATCATCCTGGGCAGATGCTACTATCGCTGCCATTAAGAGCAACAGGACAACTCCCTTTCTCATTATTCTATTTCGAAGATGTTAATAAAACCTGTGAGCTTGAAGACGCTCTTGATGTCCTCGTTCATGTTCCTGAGGACAACCTTGCTGCCACCAGCCTTCGCTCCCTTGAGGATGCTGATGAGGATACGCAAGCCGCTCGATGCAATATACTCCAAGCCTTCGCAATCGATGATGACATCCTTGCCGCTTGTAGAATAGAGTGGTTGCAAGGTCTTTTCCACATCAGCTGCTGCTGCGGTGTCGAGTTCGCCTTCGAGTGTTACGAGGTATTTGTCCTCCAATTGTTCGATATTTGTCTTCATTGCCTAAATTATGATTAAGAATTATGGATTATGGATTGACTTAGTCAGTGTCAGGACGTTCTGACCGTTGATGCGTTCGTAGTTGATCGAGTCCATTAGTTCGCGGACAAGCAGTATGCCAAGCCCTCCTATGGGACGCTCCTCTGCCGAGAGTGTTGTGTCGGCAGCCGTGACTTCCGTCGGATTGAAGGGGATGCCGGAGTCGGAAATGATGAACTTCAACCGACGTCCATTCGATGTGGCACGTATGTTCACGTCTCCTGTTGTTCCCTGTGGATAGGCATACTCCATAACGTTGACCACGGTCTCCTCTACTGCGAGACGCAGCTTGCCTGTCAGCGACTTGTCGAGCGACAGGCTCTCTGCCACTTGCTTCACGAAAGAGCCGAGCTTCTCGACTTCCTTGACATCGTTCTTCAGCGTAATGCCTTCGCCCATGATGCTTTGCTCCTGCAATGGTGTGTAGCTTAATGCCAGCAATGTCAGGTCATCACTTTGTTCGGTCTCGCCGATGAACTTCTGCCAGCATTCGATAGCTGCCTCCACCAATTGCTTGGGGTTCGTGGTGCCCGCCTCAGCTATCATCTGCCCTACTCTGTCCCTGCCGAAGAGTTTGCCTTTGGCATTGCGTGCCTCTGTAAGTCCGTCGGTGTAGAGGAAGAGTGCCGAGCCTGGTTGCATCTGCATGGTCTGCATCTCATATTCGAAGTCTTCGAAGAGACCGACAGGCAAGTTGGGCTTGGCTTCTAAGTTGGAAATCTCGGCTTTTGAGTTTTGAGTTCTGATCATGATTGGCAGTTCATGACCTGCGTTGCAGTAGTGCAAGTGACCCGTTGGGAGGTCCAATACGCCGACAAAGAGCGTGACGAAGATGTTGGCCTTGTTGTTGCGACAGGCTGTCTCGTTGAGGCGCTTCATGATGTGCGACGGGTTGTCCTCGCGCGAAGCGATGTTACGGAAGAGTGCCTGTATGATGGCCATGATGAGTGCCGAAGGTATGCCTTTGCCACTCACATCGCCGATGCAGAAGAAGAGCTTCCCATCGCGCACAAAAGCATTGTAGAGGTCGCCGCCGACAGCCTTTGCCGGTATCAGCCGCCCCTCAACTTGGACATCGTCTATGTCCTTCATTGCCCCATCTTCTTCCGGAAGCAATGTCTGCTGTATGTTGTTTGCTATGTGCAGTTCGCCTGCCATGCGTTCCTGCTCCAGGGTCTGGCTCCTGAGCTTCTCTTCATCTTTAGCAAAGCGGCGGACGAGATAGAGCAGGATGCCGAATGCTAGCAAAGAGAGTAACAGCAGGCGGTACCTCAGTTCCATGAGTGAGCCATAGACTTCGTCGTCGTAACAGACAACGGCTATCTGCCAATGTGGTATGCCCCTCATGTTGGCAACGAAGACAGCGCCGTCGCGGTCTCTTGTGTCAAAGTCTATGATCTTGTTCCGGCCGTTGCTGCTGGGGCGCCGTTCTGCGGTGCTGTCGTTGATGAGTGAGGTGACGAACTCTACTTCCTTTTGCAGAGCCGGGTCTGCCGGACCGGCTATCAGTTCGCCCTCCTCGGTGAGCAGGAGTTCGAAGGATGATGGATAGATGTGCCGGTAATTCAGCGTGTCGCCCAGGCTTTCCGTGTCAAGGTCAACACCTAACACGGCCACCGTATCTCCCGTGAACTCATAGATGGGCACGGCATAGCTGACGAGCCTCATCTCGAGGTAGATGTCGTCGTATGGCCCTACCCAACTGTTAGCTTTCTTCTCCTGGATATCTTTGTAGAAGCCGTCCTTCGTGTAGTCGAAACTCTCGCCTGCCACTTGCAGACGCACGACGCCGGTATCTGTCCTCAACGCATAAGGCTCGAACAGCCGGCCCTTGTCCTTATAGTAACCGGGCTTGAAGGATATGCCACAGCCCCGCATGTTGGGAGAGTACTTGGCAATCTGCGCCAAGATGCTGAACAAGGAGTCTGGGGTGGCGAGGTTGTACTTCACCTCCATGATGTGACTCTTGAGGGTACGTTCGGTGTCTTCTACGATACGTTTCGTAATGATGGCCTTCGTCGTCAACTCCATTTCGGCATACTTCTCCAGCTCATCTTCCATCAGATGGTGAGTAAAGAAATATTGAGCCGCCGACAGCAGTTCAAGAAGCAAGACGGCAACTATGACAATCAGCAGCCCCTTCCGATTCCTTAGCGAGAGAATTATTTCCTTCAGCCTACCCATACAGTTGACAGTCCGCTATCCCGTTCGTACGCTATTGCACGCTACAAAGATAAGACTTTTCTTAATATATGATATTACATTCTTACTATATTTTTTCAAAGAATGCCGGAAAACATCTAATCCTATCACTCTAAAGGCATATATCACTCCCCTATAGGGGAATGACAAACGCCCTATAGGGGAGTGGCCAACGCCCTATAGGGGAATAAATGACGCGGCACCTTGCTACTTCCGATGCAAAATGCCGCGTTTTATCATGCTAAGGGGAAAAGGGCAATGTGTCGGTATCTGCCCTTATTCTTTTCCTATAATGACATTCGTGTTGCCTGTCACCTCGGCTTCATTGCCGCCACCGAAGACATTGCCTCGGATGTCCACACCGACCACGTCGCGTTCACTCTCGTCTTCAGCGGTTCCGGCATCATCCTGGATTGACACATAGTTGAATTTCGTAAGCGTGCCGATGGTGATGTTTGTATTGCCATAGACAGGAGCTGCATTGCCGCCGCCATATACAAAGCCAATAGCACCTATCTTGCCTGCCTCATGGAGAGGTATCCCGACCTCCACCTCGTCTTGCATTCCGGCATTTATGGTTACAGTCTCACCCGTGTGCTGTGATACCGTCTTGCTCACGCCATCAATCGTCCTGGACTCTGTCTCGATGCTGGCATTCTCGCCAACGCATTCGTTGATATTCACGTAAGTATTGCCCGTTATTATGGCCGACTCACCATAGCCGCCGCCATAGATTTCGCCGATACTGCTGAAGGAGCGGACATTGACGGTCGGTCCCAACCTGCCTTTGCTATGGTCGGACGGATCAATCCACGGGCCTGTATATGCAGCCCTATTGCCACCGCCATAGAGTTGCCCGATGATGATGGGATGGCAGCCAGTCTCCTCGATGTTCACCGTGATGGTACCGCTGATGGTGCCACCAAGATTGTTGCCGCCAAAGACACGATGGAATTGTCCACTCTGGATGGTCAGTTCGATGTCACTGTTGATGTTGGCATCACGCGAGCCGCCATACATTTCCTCCAAGAAGGAGACACAACCCAACAGAATGTTCGATGTACCATCCTGAGTAGCCATGTTTCCTGCACCATATACCTCGCCCACCTCCAGCTCGCAAGTACCGCCTTCGTCCAACTTGACGGTAGCACTGACGCGCACATTGCCCTTGGTGTTCGAACCGCCGAAAGCATAGTGAATAGTGCCGCCCAGGAGTTCTACAAATGACTTTCCCGAGCCGTATGCAAGTGTAGCCTTTTGTGCCTCGAAGGCTGCAGCCTCGGCAGCCGCTCTATCAGCCTCGTTTTCTGCATCCGATTTAGTAGGGTCAGGCGTGAAGGAATAAGTAGGATTCATATATCCTACGTTGGCACCTGGATTGGGCGAGCCATCGTCCAAATTATCAAAGCCATTGCCGCCGCCGAACACGCGCTCTATCTCATAGCAACTCTTCACCAGAACATGCGAACCAGACACCGGCGCAGCATTGCCGCCGCCATAGACATATTGAATACTCGTCAGGTCGCAACCCTCGATGATGACATTCGTCTCCGTAGCATCCAGAACAGGCACATATGCAGCCTGGTTACCGCCGCCATAGACGGCAGCCACCTCATAGATGCCGGTGCCTTTCTCAATGGTATCATCGCCCTTACCGGCAGTCACATCATGACCAGCCCATCCCTGAGTCTTATAGACATGCACCGTAACTTCGCCCTTAGGTGTCCCCTTCAGGTTGTTACAGCCAAAGATGTTGCCTTTCACTACACAGTTATCGCTGGCCGTTACCTCGTTCAGCTTTACCATCACATCGCCATAAACGAAGGCTTCCACACCTGGATTACTACCCGACGGGAGTTCTCCCAGTCCGCCGCCAAAGACCTTTCCCTCAATGACTCCACCATGCAAGTTTACAGTAGTGGTATATGTTGAGGTCGAAGGAATCGTCTCGCTGCCTGTCCCATAGCCTGCTGTCACATTGTTGGTATTTGTATTAGCCGATGCACCGCCACCATAGACATCATTCTTTATGGTGCCGCCATTGATATTCACCTCCACATCTCCCTTAGCATCACTCGACTCTCCGCCACCAAAGACATTACCGAATACCATGGTAGTTCCTTCAATATTCAGAGTTACCTTGCCTGCTACGGTACCGAGGGCCGTAAGATCTGCCGTTGTATAGAGGATGTGGTTTGTCTTATCGATACTGATGGCATTGCCATGTCGCCAAGTGTAGGCGGTAGTAGCACCTTTCACAGCCGTACGATAAGTACCTAAATCCTCGTAATAGTAAGGTTCTGTCCTGAAACCGACACTATCGACCTCGACAGTCGGCAGAGATGCTGAGTAGCCCGCGCCAAACACACTGCCATTTACTGTGCAATTGGTGAGCGTTGAAGTAACATCGCCATTAACTTTTCCCAAACTGCCACCACCATAGAAATTGCCTGTGATGGTACATCCTGTCAAAGTAGAAGTCACATCATGTGTCGTTGCCAGCGAGAAATTGACGTATTCAACCCACAAACGGGCTACGTTGGAAGCATTGCTTGACATCGGGATGAATTGGTAGTCGATTTCAGCAGAGACGCCACCATAGGTGTTATTATATGACTGTGTGTATTGTGCACTGACCCAACTGTTCCAGTCTATGTTCATCACGTTGATTTGGTTCTTCGGCGCATAGCGGTTGTAGGCATTGCCACCATAGCCGGCTCCGAAATAAGTCCCGAAGGTGCAGTTGGTAGCCGACGTCGTGACAGTGCGGTCAGTCACCATATCACCAAACTTGGGGCCACTGCAGAACACATCCACATAGCTATTGCTTATGATGGTGTGAATATTACCATGCACAGGTTTGGCATAATTGATTCCTCCACCAAAGAAGTGCTTGATATCAGCATGATCGATGACCCAAGTGACATTACCTTTTCCATCAGAAGAACCTATACCTTCCATGCCGGCGCCTGCCACTTCGCCGAACCGACCGCCGTTGATATAGCATTCTGCATTATCATCGTAGATGGCAGCCTGCGACTGATAGAGACCAGTCAGGTAGAACTTGTCAAAGTCACCACCTGTCACTGATACAGGTGGGTGGGGTGTTTTCTTACCCACATTATCTTGGTGAGAACCTCTGTGGAACTCCTTGAACCACACGTTGCCTCCGACGTGGAAGTAACTTACCCTATCGCCTGCATCCTGCTGTTGCGTTACCCATTGTTCGATGACACCACCCTGCAGAATGATAGGCTTTGGGGTACGATCATTAGGGCTGTACTCAAACTGAGTGACGCGGAACAGGGCGGTATTCGTCACCTCGAACCAAGCCTTAGGCTGTATGATACCAAGGTTATAGGAGCCGGTGCCGCCCGTTGATTTCTGTGCCATACCGAGACCTATCAGATTGAGGAAATCATACCTCACAGGATGGAATAATGTGCGGGCGTCGAAACGCAGCAAATAAGAACAGTCCGGCTCGTGGTCGTCGTCGAGGTCAACAGAGGTTACCGTATAGGGCTTGCTGTTACTTGATTCTACGACACCACTATGATGATAATTGCCCACAAGCACCACGGCATAATCATAAACGGTGTGATTGTTCGCATCCACTCCCGAGAAAAGTGCCGTACTTGCGATAGCGTTGCTCATGGAGGTGTAAATGACCTGGTCATTGAAAGTTGACACGCCATTATCATAGCGTTGGCCGCCTCCGACGGTCGGGACATTGTAGGCGGTGGTCATATCATTGTTATACACCACGTCGTAGTAGGCATCGGCCAAATAGACTGCCCTGCCCCAGTAGGGCTCGATAGTGATAGCGGTCACGCCTTCTGGGACATCCCAATAGGCTCCCTGATTGAAGACACGGCCACTGGTTCCGTATAAGTCTTTCCCTGTGCATTTTCGGTCTGCAAAGTTATAAGGAGTGGCGGTCAATGTTCCGCCGGCATAAGTCACATCAACGCCAATGGAGTATCCTGTTGAAGTACCACCCGTGATGCTGACAATCTTCCAGCCAGTAACCACGCGATTCTCCGTATAGTTACCATCACAGTAATCATTGTAATAAGGCAATTGAACCTTACCATAGTTAAAATTGAAATGCTCAAAATCCTTATCGGTGATGGTGAGATTAAAACTGCTTGCTACTCCAGACTTGAGTCGTGCACCTGACGGGGCAGTGTATTGAGCTCCGCCAGAACCCATTTGAATAGTAACAGCCAGTTGCCCATTAGTTCCCATGCTGGTCAACTTGCTTCCCTCATTCCGATGTCCTTCGTCATAAGCTGTTTCACTGGGAGTATAGTTGACTACCGAAGCATATTTGTCTGGAGTCTTGAGGATAGGATAAGGTGTGGCGGTACCTATCTGCGAAGGTTCCATCACCCATTTCATCATCTCGTCCTTGTCGGCAACATAGCCTGTTGCCCACCAAGCTGCCAATTCGCGATTGCTGTTCAACAAATAGCGGAAGAACTCGAAGCGCTGCAGGAAACGAGTCTCGGCACCAAGGGAACAGTTATAAACTTTGGTGATGGTGGTATTCTGGATGTAAGACGATTCGAGGCGGAAATAGTTGAAATTGCTGACACCCACGCCGTCACCCACATTCGTGATCTTCTCACCATTGTAGATAGGTGCTATCGAAGTCCCGCTGACTTCACCATAGAACATGCAGTTCATCACCATCGTCTTGAGGTTGACAGCCGTGGTGGCAACAGCGTTATAACCGACGATGCCGCCCACATAACTACCTCCAGAGACATTGGCATAGTTGAAGCAGTTGATGACACGCGAACTTCCGTCAAGCAGGCCCACGATACCACCCACATAGCCACTGCCTGAGATGGTACTGCTACATGAGGAGATGTAGTCATAGCCGTCAGCATCTTTTTCCACAGTACTGCCTGTTGCCAACACGCCGCAGTTGTAGATGCGTGTGTCGCCTGTTGTCTCGTTGCAGATAGCTCCGACATTGGTGCCACCACTGATGCTGATATTGTCGAGGATGACATTCTTGATGATGGCACCATTGGCGTACGCCACTAAAGGATGATCGAGGTTTGACAAGGTATTCATCTGGCCGTCGATGATTCCTCGGAAGGGAGCAGATGCGGTGCCTATTGCCGATGTCGATACGAAGTCGCTGGCCAGAATATATCGGCCAGACATTTCATCTATCTCGCTCGATGAATGGACCGTGAGTGTATGAGAATAAACAGCCTCGCTGGATATGCAATAGCCAGCCTTTGTGGCAATAGCCTTCACGAATGTCGCATCTCCCAAACTGAAAGGTCCTGTATAAGTTGGCGACGAAGAGGTGACTGAACCACTGGTGGTATAGTGGATGGTTGCTCCGGGAGTGGCACAGGTAATCGTGACGGTATTCCCCTCTACGGTGATGACAGGTCGCTCACAAACGGGAAGGCTATAGATGGTAACCCCTGAGGGGAAGGGGTCGCCTGCTTTATGTGCGATAGCCTTGATAACCGTCAGGCTTTCCGTTTGACTGACATTAACCGAACTGGTGCCTGAGGTTGGTGTTGAAGTGGTAGGCGTTGTGCCGTCCGTTGTATAATAGATGGTGGCCCCTGCCTCTGCTTGGATAGTGAAAGTCCCGTCGAAATTGTTGGTGATGGTAGGTTTAGCAATGGTGGCAGATTCCAGGTACCACTTACTGTTGTTATCCGAGGCGCTTCCCGATGTCCAAAGGCCAATGATGCCACCCACAGCCATTTTATTTGGACCATCGGTTTTGCCGTTAGCTACAAGATAGGCTTTATTTCCATCGGTGACATTTATGAATTTCCTGTTAGCATTGTCTGCACCGCTTTTCTTTGTTTTTATGTCATAACAGCTCTTGTCTGCTACCCAAACAATCTCAAACAATGCATCATTCTCATCGGCTGGGGCAGCCTCAAGGTGAACACGCATACGTCCAGCATTACTACTATTACCCATCGCCACATTGAACGTCAGATATTTCCCCGAGTTGGCATGTTTGATATAGTAGTACTCCTGATTGGGATGTTTTTCGACCACCCAAACTGCATTGCTGGCATTATATTCGCCGTTCCTGCACTTGTAGGTGGTCATGAACGGCATTCCGTTGTCCGTATTCGTAAAGTACGGAGTCGATGCCTGATAATAGTACCAGTTCTCCGTCGGACATAGGTAATAGTTGTTTGCCGGTGTGCCTGAATTATAGCCGTTGCTGGCAATATAGTACGTGCCTGAATAGTCCGTCTGTCCCCATAGCGTGGACACTGCGGATATATTGGCAACAAGTATGAATATAGTTGTTAGAAAATACTTGTATGAACTATAACTTTTCATGTGTTTTTTAAGGCCTTCTCACTTCTTGAAGTAGGGATCGCCTTACCACCGAGGCATGGTTCCCCTGCTATATTTAAGCAAAGTTACTACTTTCTCATAAAAAGTAGCATTAACAATGCTTAGTTTCAACCTGTCGTTAACACATCTTAACAGGAAAGGCGAAGAATTGACAAATCGGGGGGAAAGGACATCAACCACATACTGCGTTAATATTAGAAACGTTGATAGATAAAAGCACAGGCATTTACTTTCTCATATTATGATTCTTCGCTCGATTTGTTTACCAACAAATGACGAACTGTCAAAAAGCAATCAAATACAACAAAACACTTGCAAAATGACAGATTTTGTAGTGTCGGAAAAGGCGGCAAAACACGTCGATTTTACCAACGCGACACGTCGAGTTATAAAACGCGACACGTCGCGTTTGTCAATTCGACACGTCGCGTTTGAAATCTTGGCTGGTGAAGTTCACCCTCCCGACACGCCAAAATTACCCATTTTCAGTATGATTTTGCCATGTCCACCTTGCAAAACAATATCCTTAGACTGAAGGATGATGGTTGAACGCTGCTTGTTATCGACTGATATTCTGAAAGTTACAAAACCCCTTTCGTTCTAAGCGCGTTTTTTTGCTCAGGGGTAGAAAAGTGCCACCAAGAGGATTTGAAGCGATTCTGGCGAGTCCATAAAAAAATCAAGGTGTAAGCAAAATGGCGTTTTTGCTTACACCTTGATTATTATTCTCTGTGACGATATGTCGTGGCTTGCTTTACTTGCCGACGATGACGTTCGTGTTGCCTGTCACCTCGGCTTCATTGCCGCCGCCAAAGACATTGCCGCGAATATCAACACCAATGACTGGCCTGCCGGTAGCACCTGTGGCATCGCTCGAGTAGTTGATGGTGCTTGCTGTTCCGATGTTCAGATTGGTGTTACCAACAACCTGGGCTGCGTTGCCGCCACCGAAGACAGTACCGATGGCACCAATCTTACCACTCTCGTGCGTAGGCATCGTGACGGATGTGCCATCGCTGAAGGTGATGGTCTTGCCGGCATCGGGAACGGTCTCGCCGCCTTCTGTCTTCGTCGTCTGGTGGTAAGGCCAGTCCATGACGTTGGCATGCTCGCCGACGATTTCATTGATGTTAACCGTCGGGTTGCCCGTCACGACTGCTGATGTACCGAGACCGCCGCCAAAGATGCGACCGATGCTGGTGAACGACCTTACGTTGATGGTCGGGTGCTTGCTGCCGGGCGTCGTGTAACGTGCCTGGTTACCGCAGCCGTAAAGCTCACCGATGGTGATGGGGTTACAGCCTGTCTCTTCGATGTTCACCGTGATGGCACCGTTGATGACACCACCGATGTTGTTACCACCGAAGACGCGGTCGAAGTGTCCGCTCGTGATGGTCAGGTTGATGTCGCCACCCACATCGGCGTTCTTCGCGCCACCATAGATAGCTTTCAGATAGGTGATACAACCCATGTCGATGTCGGTGCCGCCGGCCATGTAAGCTTCGTTACCGCCGCCATAGACCTCGTCGAGTATCAGAGGACAGACTGCTACGCCTGCTTCCTTGGCTTCGTCAATGTGTACTTCGGCCTTGCCGGCAATGTTACCCAAGGTGTTCGAAGCACCGAAGGCATTGTGGATATAGCCGCCATAGAGATATACATTGGCATTGCCCGAGCCACTGGAATAAGGAGTTGTGCCGTCGGCCAGGAAGCCCACGTGTGCACCTGGGTTCGGGTCGCCATTGGGAAGAGCGTCCTTACCATTACCGCCACCGAAGACGGTACCTAACTCGTAAGCGCCCCTGACAATAACCTGCGTGGAGGGAGCCGAGGCTGCATTACCACCGCCATAGACATACTCGATGCTGGTCTTGTCGCAACCGTCGATGAGTACCTGCAGCGGATTGCTGGCTGCCACAACGCCGGTGGTATATTGTCCTGTTGCTGCAGCGTTCCATGGCTCGTATGCTGCCAGGTTACCGCCGCCATAGACAGCCTGAACCTCGTAGGTGTCGGTGTCGAGGGTCGGCTTCGTATCGTTAACGCTATATGTGCCGCCGCTCTCGGTCACGCCCTTCGTCTGAAGAACTTGCACAAACACAGTTCCCTGAGGTGTACCATTCAGGTTGTTACATCCGAAAACACGACCTGAGGTTGCCACGCCACCGCTCTTGGTGGGATAGAAGGCAGTGCCGTCGAGCGTTAGTGTCACATCGCCCTGTACTAATGCAGCAGCGTTGGCTATCTCTGCAGCCGTTGCTCCGCTGCCGGGTATCACACCCTGACCGCCGCCATAAGCATCGCCCAGGATGATGCCGCCAGTAAGGTTGACTAAGGTCTTGGCATTGCCTCTATTTGTATCGGTACACTCTGTTACTGCTGTATTGCGCACGTCGTGGACGTTGGAGTTGGCTATAGCGCCGCCACCATAGACATCGTGGGCTATCAGACCGCCCTTGATGTTAACCGCCACGTCGTGGTTCACCAGTCCGGCTGTGGGCGAAGAGATGTCGCCTGCACCACCGCCATAGACGTTGCCGTCCACCTTGGAAGAGCCATCGATGGTGACGTCGGTGTTCTTACGGACGTGACCGGCATTGCCACCGCCGAAGACGTTCTGGAAGACATGGGCACTGCCCTTCACGGTGACGAGGGTGTTCTTGACGTATGCTGCCTGCTTGTACACTGCACTGGTGCTGGCCACACCACGGCCGCTGCCATAGACGGAGCCGTGCACGGCTGATGTGCCGTCGATGACGACGCGCGTCAGACCCGTGGAGTACGGGAAGGGATTGTTCGTCGTGGGATCGCTGGTGATGTTCTTCTTGCTGTCGGCTGCCGTTTCGTCGGCTTCACCTACTGATGCCAGGGAGCCGCCGCCATAGACGTCGCGCCATACGATGCCGCCGGTGAGGTTCACTGTGGTGTTGCCACGCACCTTGCCGGCCGTATCACTGATGCCTGTCGGGGAATGGGGATGGTCCACACCGCGACCCGAGCCATAGACATTGCCAGCATAAATAAAGGTGCTGCTGTTGGTCTGGTAACCTATCTCGCCGCCGCTGATGTCAATACGGGTGTCCTCCCAGACGTGACCGTTCTCGCCAGAGCCGAAGACGCTACCAAAGACGCGGGTGTCGTTGCCGCTGATGCTCACATGCGTGGAGTGGCTATAACCCATCTGCCTGTACTGCACGTCAACTGGCAGACCACTGACTGGATCAATATAATTGTCGGCAACCATACCGCAGCTGGAGCCGAAGACATGACCGTTGTTGTCGCCGGGAACGAGGTAAGCTATGCCGCTGGCGTTTGTGCCGCTGAGGGCTGTGCCGTCGGGGTTGACGTTGCCGATATAGCCGCCACTGATGGTGACTGTGGCATCGCCGCCATCCTCTTCGTCCTCAATCATGCCGGTGATGTGCATATCATCTACGAGCAGGCGATAGACGCCGACAGAGGCCAGCAGACCACCACCATAGATGGCACGACGCACTACGCCGCCCGTCATCGTCACATTCGTATGACCATATACACGACCTGCAGATGAGCTTCGCTGTTCAGCAGTTCCATGGTGGACAGGGTCAACACCACGACCGGCACCGAATACATTACCGCGGTAGGGGTTCTTGCTCGAACCGTCGGCTGCCGTCTTGTATTCCTGGCTGCTGCCTTCTACGAGCGGGAAGCCGATAATGCCACTGTAGATCTTCACGTCGGTGTTGGCCTTCACGTGACCATTCTCACCACCGCCGAACACGGCACCATATATATAAGGATAGTTCAGCGCATCGGGAGTGCTGCCTGAATAGCTGCTGGGCTGCTGACCGCTGGTGCCGATGGTAACGTCCGTCTCGTTGACGTACTCCATGCTGGCCACATAGTCGCTGCGGTCGGCCGATACACCACGACCTGCACCATAGACACATCCGTTGTTGCGGCCTTCGTGCCCAGATGTGGTGTCGCCTACGGTGCCGCCGGTAATGGTAACAGTCACCTTGCCGGTACCGGACTTGAACACGCCGGTCAGGTAGTTGATATCGCTTTCGTCGGGATTATAGATAACATTGTTAACCAAGTTGCCGCTTCCATCCACAACCTCATCGTGTACATGCTGGCCTGCGGCCTTGGCCTGGACCGTACCGACGGAGGCCATAGCACCGGAACCGTAGATGTTGTGCCATACCTGGCCGCCTGTCATCAACAGTTCGGCATTGCCATAGACGGCACCAGCCGACAGACTGTATTTGGCTTCACTGGTGGAGGAGCCTGATGTATAATACTGGTCAACACCGCGACCGCCGGCATAAACGTTGCCGCGGAACACGGGCTTTGCGGCAACGCCGTGTTCATCGAAACCTACTTCGTCGGCAAGAAGGGCTGTGCCGATGCTGCCACCGCTGATCTCTACGTAGGTGTCGTTCTTCACGTGACCGTTGGCACCGCCACCGAAGACGGATCCTTTCACGTCGGCACCCGGTTCGATATAAACCTTGGTGTTATGCACATAGGCCATCTTCACGATGTCGCTGTTGGACGGGGCTGACAGACCGCGGCAACCGCCATAGACGAAGCCGCAGTTGAAGCCTTGCTTGCTGGCTGTCGAGGAGTAGCCGATGATGCCGCCCTTGATGTGTACCTCGGTCTCGCCGGAGGTGTCTCCGTAGGTCACTTCGCCTGTGCTGGGGTTGACGGTCTCGTTACCGACGGAGGCCAGAGAGCCGCCGCCGAACACGTCGTGGTAGATCTTACCGCCGCTCACCTCGACGAAGGTATTGCCATACACGCGGCCTGCCGTCAGTGAATAGCCGGCATCGCCTGTGTCGATACCACGGCCGCCGCCATAGACGTTGCCGCGGTAGAGCAGTCGGCCGCGACCGTTTTCGTCTTCTGCATGCTCGGCATCTATCAACTCGGTACCGACGAAGCTGTTCTCCTTGACATATACCTTGGTGTCGTACTTCACGTGGCCGTTCTCGCCGCCGCCGAAGACGGAGCCGGTGACGTTGGCCGTGCCTTCGATGCTCACCACGGTGTTCTTGGTGTAGGCCAGTCTGGCAAGCTCCGGATTGGTATTGCCGGCGGCCATACCACGGCCTGAACCGAACACGAAGCCGTTCTCGCGGCGGGACTCGCGGTCGGGGATGAGTGTGTTATAGTTGTTGGCCGATGCGCCGCCGTCGGTGCCTATCTGGCCGCCCTTGATGGTGACGGTGGCGTTGCCGTTGGTGTCGTCCTCTACGTCAAGGATACCTACGGAGGCCAAAGAGCCACCGCCATAGACGTTACGGTAGATGGTGCCGCCCTCAACCGTGACATTGGTATCGCCATTGACCTTGCCTGCGGTGATGCTGTAGGTGTCGCCGGTGGTCTTATCAATACCACGGCCACCGCCATAGACGTTGCCGCGGTAGATCATGTTGTTGTTGAGGTTCGCATCGGGCAGACTGGTCTTGTCCAATGCGATGCCCACGCTGCCGCTCTTTATCTTCACATCCGTGTCGGTGAAGACGTGGCCGTTCTCACCGCCGCCGAAGATACTGCCATAGACGGTGCCGCCCTGGAGGGTGACGTCGGAGTTGTTCACAAACGAATAGCCGGAGAATGCGGTGCCGGCCTTACCGAGGCAGCCGCCAAAGACATTGCCCTTGGTGTCGGTGGTCGTATTCTGGCCGATAGTGCCGCCAGTGATGAGGATGGTGGCAAGGCCTGTGCCAGACTCAAGCACTGAGAGCACATCGCCTTCGGTCATTGGCTCGGAGGGATGGTTGGTGCTGTAGGTGGAGGCCTCAGCAGGAGTGGCGTAGTTGTAGGAGCCCACTGAAGCGAGCTCGCCGCCGCCATAGACGTTGCCGTAGATGGTGGTGGTGGAGCCGGCGGCCTGAGAGATGTTCACCGTAGTGTTCTTCACCAGACCGAGCTTCTGGGTCTTGGCCCAGTCGCTCATCAGCGTACCTTTACTGCCACCGAATACATCACCAATACTGAATGCACTGGTGCTCATCTGCGACTGGTTGCCGATGGTACCGCCCGTGATATTGACGGTGACGTTGCCGTGCGTGGTAGAACCGGTTCCGTATGGGTCTTGACCTTCTGCTATCAGCTTGCCATAGTTGGCATCGGTCTCAAGAACGAGGTAGGTACCTACAGCAGCCATACGGCCACCACCGAAGATGGAGCCGAGAATCTTGGCTCTCTCAGCGATATTGACTGTCACATCGCCACAAACGGCACCTGCCGTAAGGGCCAAAGCGGAGAATCCACGACCGCTACCGAAGATGTTGCCATCTACACCGGAGGAACCGAATGTGCCAATTAGGGCATCGCCCTTGATAGTGGTGCTGACATCGCCCAGAACGTGACCATCCTCACCACCGCCGAAGACAGAGCCGAAGACAACAGCATCACCACGGACGATGACTTCTGCCGAGCCTACATTAGACCAGCCATTGAAGAGGACGCGCGGGTCGCCCATGCCGGCACCGAAGATATAGCTGTTGACAGGACGAGCCTGGATGCCCGGAATGGTACGGGGCACGCCAACGGTACCGCCCCACATTTCTACCTTGCTACTACCTAAGACGTCGGTAATCTCGTTACCGCCATATACGTTGGTAAGGACATGGCCGCCAGAAATTTCTACCACAGTATTGCCATTCACACGGCCTGCCGTACGGCGCCACTTGCCAGCCGCAAAGGGATAGTAGCCCGAGCCGCCGCCGAAGACGTGGCCGTAGTAGCTATGGCCGTCGCTACCAGGATTGCCAGCACCCTTCGAATCATATCCTGCTGTTCCGTGGAAATAGTCATACACATGGCGGTTGCCTTCCGGACCGAAAGGCCAGGCATCGCACTCATGGAATGGTGCAACGGCTGTGTTGATATCTCCTACAACGCCGGACTTAATGGCATTGATGGCAGCCGTCCATTGGGCATCAGTATAGGCCGGATCCCAGTGATCGACATTACTGCCGTCCTTGTAGTGGCCGGTACCTATCTGTCCGCCCTTTATCTCTACGTATGTATCGCCCAGTACCTGTCCGTTCTCAGAGCCACCATAGACGGAGGCGGCAATAAGAGCATTGTCACTGATTACCAAATGGGAAGAGCCGCAGATGGCAAGCAGGTTGGCCTTGGCGTAAGTAACAGAGTCGGACACGCCTTTACAAGCACAGAACACATAGCCATAGTCGTCGTCGGAGGTCGGGTTGGACGGATCAGGCATCAGCTGACGTACAAGGCCTACCTGTCCGCCGCTAATCTTCACTTCCGTCAAGCCTGTGCCTGCCTTGCAAGTCTTAGGTTCGCCTACGGCATGGTAGGGATGATTAACCTCGGTTGTATATGTCTCTGTGAAAGTTCCTACTGAACCCAGCTCACCGCCACCATAGATACTGCGGCTTATGTGACCGCCGGCCATGTTGACCTGTGTGTTACCCGTGACGATTGCTGCATCAGGATCTGTTTCCACGCCCTTACCTGCACCATAGACAGTGCCAGTGATGTAAGCACCCAGAACGTTAGGTGTAGCAGTGGAGGACTCCATGGCAATGGGATTACCTATCTCAGTGCCGATGTTGACCTTCGTGCTGCCATAGACAGCAGCCTCGTTACCGCCACCATAGACATTCTCGACTGCACCAAGTTTGTTGGGGTTGTTCTCGTTAACAGGAAGAGCGGTGTAGTATTGACCCTGTACCATGTTGACGTTCACGGTCGGGTTGGCATACATGGCAGCGCCAGTACCCAAGCCACCACCGAAGACCTTACCGATGCTGGTGCAAGAGATGACGTTCAGCACAGGCTGAGCATAGGGGAAGGTATGAGTGGCATCTGTAGCAGGATTAGCAACAGCGGTATGCGTGTCGTCTGCTGAGGTTCTGGGAGAATACTTGGTTCTGCCATCAGTAAGTGTTCCGTCTTCATAATAACCGAAGATGGAATATGCTGCCTGATTGCCACCGAGATAAAGATCATCAATCACAATAGGATTACAGCCTGTCTCTTCGATGTTGACCTTGATGTGTCCCTTGATGATACCACCGAGGTTGTTACCACCGAAGACCTGACCAAAGCTACCACTGGTGATGGTCAGTTCCACATTACCATTGACGTTGGCATTGTCGGCGCCACCGAATACTGCCTGAGTCTTCGGGTTCGACGGCATACAGCCCATGACAAGGATGCAGTCGCCATCGACATCGGCATTCTTACCGGCACCTACAATCTTATCGATAGCCAAGGGACACTCGACAACACCTTGTCTTACGTCGAGGTTGATATCGCCTTTGATAGTACCCTTCTGGTTGCTGGCTCCGTATGCCTCATGAATCTTACCGCCGAATATCGAGGTGTAGGCATCACCCGTGCCATATAAGACGCCGCCATTAATACCGACATCGGCACCCGGGTTGATGCCCCATGTGCCGTTCTTGAGCACGCGGTCCTTACCATTACCACCACCGAAGACGTAACCAATCTCCTTTGCACCAAGGATGAGCACATCGGTTGATGGTGTGGGAGCAGCGTTACCACCGCCATAGACATATTTGACGCTCACGTTATTACAACCATTGACAATCACTTGCAGCGGTTTGTTGGCTGCAACATGGGTATGGGTGGTTGGGTCGCCATTCCCGTCTATGCCGTCATAAGATGTGAACTGTCCGGTAGCAGTCAGGGTAGCAGAAGCAGGAGCGTAAGCTGCCAAGTTACCACCACCATAGACGGCTTCCATGTCGTATGTTCCCAAGGTGGGAGCGTTGCTGGTCTTGTTCACCAGCACGAGCACAGTGCCCTGCGGCGAACCATTCAGGTTGTTACAGCCGAAGATACGACCGGCGTTCACAATCTGCGTGCCATCGGGATTTGTCTCGGAGGCATAGCCAGTAACGAAGGTCACGCCATTCTGTGTCACCGTGACATTACCATTAACCAAAGCTGCGATAGCCGGAATGGCTGGGCTTGCAGAATTGTCAGCCAACTGACCCAAGCCGCCGCCGTAGGCATCACCATGGATGGTACCGGCATTGAGGTTCACGCGAGTGTAGTCCTCTGTGCCGCTGTTGACATTACCCAGAGCAGAGCCACCATAGATGTCACCATAGATGACGGGAGAGTGCGTAGCATCGCCTACGTTCACAGATACGTTACCATTGGTATTGGTGTTCTGGCCAAGTCCGCCACCAAAGACATTAACCTTGTTGCCTGAAGCACCCACATTGGCAAGGACGTTGACGACGATATTACCCTTCACCAAACCATTGACATTGGCACCGCCGTAGATGCCTGTGAGGTTGGTATTGGCTGTGGTATAGTCGATCTGCACGTTACCATTCGATATGGCAGTTGTGCCAGAACCTTCGTTGCTACCCTTACCACCACCATAGATGGTGCCGTGCAGTGTGTTACTGCCGATGGTAAGCGTGGTGAGATTGGCTGGCGAAGCACCGTCTGCGTTGACAGAACCCAAAGCAGAACCGCCATAGAGGTCACCGTAAACGGTTGTACCGTTCAGTTTGACGTCGATGTCTCCAGACGTTGCTGTAGCGACACCCAGACCGCCGCCATAGACATCGGCTGTCTTCGTCGTAGAACCGACTGTACCACCATTCAGGTTGACAGTAATCTTGCCGCCGACAGTACCTTCTGTATTGCAACCGCCATAGACACCATCCAGTACGCTGCCGCCGTTGATGTTCACTGTAGAACCACCTACGCCAGCCTCGTTACCGCCGCCATAGACATTGTGACTTACATCACCATTCGTAACGGTTACGGTAGGAGAACCCGTATATGCAGCCAGGTTGCCGCCACCAAAGACGTTGCCAACATACCAGCCGCAGGTCGCAGCATTCTTATTGATATTCACTGCTATGGTACCATAGATGGTGCCACTGGTGTTGTTGCCGCCAAAGACATTGTTCACCATACCACTGTTGATGTTCAGCGTGATATTAGATGGTGAGCCGCTCTTACCGATATCTGCAGCATTAGCACCGCCATAGACAGTACCGATACCCTCAAGGGTGGTTCCTATGTTCTCGGGATGAGCAGCATGACCGGTATCACCAGTAACAATAGCACCGGTGCAACCTATAGTAACCGAGCCAGCATTACCGGCAGCCTGGTTGCCACCGCCATAGGCTTCTCTAATCTTCATGTCGCAAGTGCCAGTCTTGTTGATGGTGAGTGCCGATGTACCGGTGATGTCACCCTTTGAGTTACTGCCTGCAAAGACACGGTCGATTGTACCGCCATAGACGTTGAAGACCACATTGCCCTTCACGTCAGCATACTTAGAGGGGCTGCTGGCATCCTTGTCGCCATGACCGCCACCGAAGGCATCGTGGTGGATGGTACCACCATTGACGGTGATACTGGTACCATCCACATCGGCAGCATTACCGCCACCATAGAGATAGCCTATTTCCGTATCGCAGTCATTGACCACGATGACAGGTGTACCTGCCACGTCGGCAGCATCGCCACCGCCATAGACATCACCCAATACAATAGCCGTGTGGTTAGCGTCGCTATCACCGATGGTTACAGTTGGATTGCCAGTAACCTTACCGGCCTCACCACGGTCTGTCCCGTCCACCAGATTACCGGCACCGCCTCCATAGACGTTACCGCTCACGGTACCATTCAGGATATTGACAGCCAAAGTCTTGCCACTAGGAATAGTGTATTGTGCTAAGTTACCACCACCGAAGACGCTGCCGAGGTGGTTATAGCCACAAGGATTGGTTGTATCCCAGTTGACATCAACTTGTATGCCTCCGCTGATGCTACCGCTGGCATTGTTGCCGCCGAACACACGTTCGATGCTGCCGCCAGTTATCTCAAGGGAAATATCGCCGGTGATGTCTGCTGCATTGGCACCGCCATAAACGTCGCCGATGCCTTCGCCCTCATCACCGGTACAGCCTATTGTGATGTTTCCGGCATTACTTGCCGCCATATTACCGCCGCCATAGACCTCGTCAATGTGCATAGCGCAGGCTGTTGATGAACCATCGGGATCTGTATCTGCTTCTCCTCCCTTGGTAACAGTCACGTTAATTGTGCCGCCGATATTACCCCGACTGTTAGAGCCACCAAACACTCTGCCAATGGTACCGCCGTAGATCTTCACATTGGTGTCGCCCGACACGTTGGCTGCTGTCACAGTACCATTACCACCGCCGAAGACATTACCTATCTTGTTACCACCATAGATAGTGACATCGGTGTTGCCGTTGGTGATATGGGCAGCATTACCACCGCCATAGACGTAGGCAATGCTGTTGTCGCAGTTATGTACTTTCACCGTTGGTGTGCCATAACTATAATTGGCTTGGTTGCCACCGCCATAGACGGCATCCAGAGCATAAGTGTTTGCGCTGGGAGCAGGGTCTGTGCCATAGATGTCCACCGTTACTGCTCGCTGCGGTGCACCATTGATATTGTTACAGCCATAGACAGCACCTGAGCCGCTGGCCGCAGTCGTATTGACAGAACCACCATACACCTTTACTGCCACAGGGCCATAGACGTTGGCAGCATTGCTTCCGTCGCCCAAGCCGCCACCATAGAGCGAACCGTTGATGATGCCCTTGTTCAGGGTGACGTTTGTATGATAGGTATCAGTAGCCGCCGTACCATTGACATAACCCAGAGCCGAGCCGCCATAGACGTCGCCATAAACGGTAACACCCGGAGTGGTCTGACCTGACGCGCCAAGTGTGATATCAACATTCTGGCTGACGCGCGTCGGCTGACCGAAACCACCACCGTGGATATTGGCATTAGATGAAGAGGTACCAACCTGGCCACCATTGATGTTCATCGTGACAGAGCCAGAGATGGTACCAGTGACATTAGAACCACCATAGACACCACCTTCAACAAGGCCGTCGGTCATTGTTATATTAACAGTACCACCTTGATTCTGGCAAGCACCACCAAAGACGCCGCCGGTGATGGATGCTTGATATGTTGTGCCGTTTACACCGCCATTCTTTCCGCCAACATGACCACCTAGAACGTACACATTAGAGGTATTAGTAGTATAACCGTAAGAGCCACCACCATAGACACCACGTTCCACATAGGCTTCATCGGCTACTACAACACTTGTTCCCTCAGTTACCTGTCCGGAATTACTACCTGCTCCGTAACCGCAACCTGCACCAAATACATTACCACCAACGGCACGATTGATAACCGATGTAGAGGAATTGCTATTCACGTTAGTTTTACCGCCAATGTATATTTTAGTGCTACCGTACAGGTAACCGCCATCACTCTGGGTTCCATTGGCTCCACCTGCTATCCAACCTCTGACATCACCTCCTGTGAAAACAAATCTTCGATTACCTGTAGCTGAAGCATATGCAGCCGCTCCATAGACAGAACCGCGAATTGTTCCTCCTTTGATACGGATTTCAACGGCGTCTCCATCATTGACCATATAAGTATTACGATTGTTTCCATACGAGTTCAAGCTGCCAGCCAAACTTGCAATCTCACCGCCCTCCATGGTAAAGCGACGTTTACCCATATATTGGGTATTATCATTATTTCCGGAATTACCTATATAAATAGACTCGTCGGCATTTGCGTCTGTTACCGATTTACTCGCCTGAACTCTACCGCTTTTTATAAGCCAATCGTAGGTTAAGTTATTTCGGTTTGAACTACTGCTAAACACATGAACTGCATTACCCCCATAAACGGTGTTATTTGCTGCAATACTTAATTTGTTATTGTCACTCTTGGCCCTGTCGTAATCACTTCCAAATACTGCCCGTGTGGATACTGTGCTGCTGAATGTCCTAGCGGTGTTATCTATCAACGCAAAAGTGCCATATGTACCACTTTCAAGACGTATCGTGTAGTCCACAGCACTAGTCGAGCCATCGGACATACCTCGTACTGTACCTATATTGGTTGTCGTGCACCCACGACCAATAATAACATCATGTCCGCTAGTAGTAAGCGTGTAAGAAGCAGCACTCAGCGTCACATTCTCAAACTTGGTGTCGGCGCCGAGGGTGATATTGTTGTTATTGCCAGTAACGACACCATTGGTATTGTCTGGAGCCTCACCACTTGGATAGTAGCAGGAGATAGTCACAGCACGATCCACATTAGTAATACGACGACCATTCGTACCATTGAACCTATAGTTTTCATTCGTCGTTAGCGTCATAAAATTGCGCTCTACGCCGAGGTTACCATAATTAAGAATGGCATTCGCACCGCCTTGGTTACCTTTGATGAGGTAGGCTCTCGCCCAAACAGCCTCGAGCTCTACTTCCATGCCATATTCGCTGTCGGGGGCAAAATAAATCTGTGTTTCGGCATTGACAATGGCATTCACTGCAAGGGCAGTGCCACCACTGGCAGCGCTATAGACGGCACCACCTGTTACACTCTTAAGACGCCAGCACTGGAAGCCACGCCACCCAGCGAAGTCATTAGCATCTACATTGCGTGTGCCATAAGTCGGACGCACCTGGAAAGGATTAGGTATTGGCGTGTAGGGACAGCGGCCGGTGGGGTTGGCTGATGTGCTACCGTCGGTGCGCTCCAACGTCTTGTAATATATGAAGGTGTTCTCGTTTTCTCCGCCTACGTTGACTTTGGCTCCGCCCACATAGTTGGGGTCGCCGGGCGATACATAGTTGTTTGTACCGGCAGTATAGTCATTGTTATTACTCATTACGATGCCATCGCCATAGTAAGTAATCTTCACATCTGCGGGGTTGAGGCTGCGGACGGGACAATCAGGGTCGCTGTAGTAACTCCATGAATGTGGCTCGTAGTCGAACAAGGTGACGGTGCCTCCATCCGTTCCAGACGGAATGGTTACTGTCTCTGATGCTACGGGAGAATTGTTCCAACCATCCTTTACTGCAATAGCATTGACGGTTGTCATCATAGTGAGACCCGTCAGGCTGCTTGAATACTGGCTGCTGGAGGTTGTGGGTGTGCTGCCGTCGGTGGTGTAGTAGATGGTAGCTCCTGCCACGCTGCTGGAGATAGTTGCGGCGCCGGTTGAGCCATCAACTGTGATAACAGGCTCAGGAAGCGTCAGTGTTACCTGTTGAGTTGTGACGGCAGATGCATTGCCATTGCGGACTGTGACTGCCTTGATGGTGACAGGCGAGGTCGTACTGCTGGAGAGGTCGATTGTACCGCTATATTCTGTGCCACTTGATGCCGTGGGGTCTGTACCGTCGAGGGTATAGCGAATCGTCGTCGTGCCTGCTGCTTCTGTGCTCAGGGTAACATTCGTTCCACTAACATTGATGATTGGAGCGGAAGGGGTTGTACCTTGGATGGTGATTTCCTTCGTCCCAATCAGGGTTGTGCCTGCTGGAGCAGCGGGAGTGCCACCGGTGGCCGTAGCCGTCACAGTAAGTGTCAGCGTTACATCGCTTTCGGGGAGGCTACTTATGTTGACAACGCCGGAATTATTTACTGATGCATTGTTGTATCCTGATAATGTCCATGAGGTATAAGAAATGGTAGCTGGTGAAGGAGTAAAAGCGGTATTGCCATTAAAGAAATGATTCGCGTTATTGAAACGATAGTTTGTATAGCCTCCTGCTTGATAGACTGCACCCGTTGCCGTATAAGTTGCATTGCCTGTTGCCGTCAACACATCTGCACCACTGATAGTGGGGTTAGTAGAAGTGACCGACACAGTTGATACTTCGACGAGACGTAATGTTCCACGGTTAGAGTTTGTATTTGTTACTTCCCACGTTGTTCCATTTAAACGAAGATACCTGTTATAATACGGCTGTCCTCCATCAGATAATCCATTCCAAGCAGCGTAGTTAGTGGATGTATTTGTATTAAGAGAGTAAGTATAGTTGCCACTTCGAGGCCTAAGATAATAATTCCCTAAAACAGTCCCACTACTATTTACAGGACGCAAATAATTATTAGAAATTGTCCAAAAACAGGTGGTGGGGTCAAATGTGGTTACACGAGTTGTGTTTACTACACCTGTTGTTGCATTATGACTTAGATAGTTGTCCCCATTATGAATCACATACAAATCCTGCGCCTTCGCTCCGCTGACGCCTATCATCAGCAGTGCGAGGAGGATGAAAGCCTGTCGGCAAAAGTGCTGAACCTGATTGGAGATGTTATGTTGTCTAATCATATCGTTGGTTTTCGTAGTTTCTTCTTTGGGTCAGTTTTCTGTCGTTAGGAAATCACTCAGGAGTAGCTCGCAAAGTTCTGCAGAGAAGTTTGCAAAGTTCTGCAGTGAACTTTGCGAACTTCTCTGGTGATGTTAATCGACTATGCATTTCTTCCTACTGATAGTTTCTTCTTGTTGACGATGTAGATGCCTGGTGCAACCCACGTCTCGATGGTCTGTCCGGGTTGGATGGTGAAGACGCGCATGAGGGCACCTGATGCATTGACGATGTGTATGGTTGTCTCTTCCGTCAGTCTGGACTCGACGTAGATGCGTGAACCCTTAGAGTAAACGACCAGTTCGCCGTGAAGACATTCGTCGGGGTTAACTTCTTCGTCGTTGCCAGGAGTTGCCGCAGCACGGGTGAAGGCGATGGCCTTTGCGCCCTTGTACTCCTTGGCTCCGCCGCCTGCTGCTGTCGTGAAGTACGGGCGGAACTGTACACCTGGTGTGGCTGCTGTGGTCACTTCGAAGCTGCTGCCGGTGCTGTTGAGCAGGTAAGCACCTGCTGCCAGATCCTTACCCAAGTAGTTGGGATGGAAGGTGTATTTGCCCTCGGCATCGTTGACGGTGACGGCTGCTGCAGTCATCTCGGTGTCGCTGACGGCGATGGTTGTACCTTGACGTGATGCGAAGGTGACGGTCTGCCTTGCCAGCGGGTTGATATCCTGACGGGTGTTAGCCGCCGTGAATCCACCACTGAGGTCGAACTCATAGTATGTCGTACCCGGGAAGCCAATGATGTATGGTGTGGCTGCCTCGGAGTATGAGTAGTCGTCGTGGCTCTTATAGCCAGCAGGATACAGTTCTGTATTGCCAAAGTCGTAGTACTGTTGCTGGTAGATATCGCCATTCTTGTCCTGACGGTCTGTGCTTGAGTACTGGTAGTAGTAATCCCAGAGGAAGGAGTTAGCGAAGTGCTTATCCTCGACGGCTGTTCCGGCATACTCAGCAGGCTGTGTTGTGGGATAGTCGAAGTTGGCAATGAAGATGTTAGGATCTGTAGTATCTAACTTGCCACCTGCCTTATACTCACGCAGCCAGTACTCGTGACCAATCTTGGAGTGCGTGTCGTTCTTGCTCTCCTCGCTGCCACCATAGAAGTGCGTTATCTCACCCTTCTGCTGTGTGGTGACGAGTTCTGCGGAGAACGGGATGCTGATTGCTTCCCAACCGATTGCCCTGTCAACGTAGTTGTCGGGTCTGCGCTGGTACCACATACGCTTGTTGCTGGCGAAGGTGTAGCTGGTCGGAGCATTGAAGTCCTGACGGTCCACCAGGAGATGGTCGTTCTGGGCTACATAGTCACCTACTCCATTCTGCACGACAGCGTGTCCGAAGATGACGTTGGAGTTCTGAACTGCTACGGTTCTGTAGTCAGGATTGGACTCGGTGAATGCAGGCTCTGCCAGGTAGTTGGTGACAACATGGTTGGTCTTGCTGTCAGCATCGGCTGCATTGCTAGTAGCCTCGGGCGTATAGACGAGCCAGTTTCTGGTGATGCCGGCGTTGCGCAGTGCTTCCAGTCCGTCGTTGTCGAGCAGCGGCGGGAAGAAGCCTCGTGTCTGCAGGCCAGGCTGATAGTCGGATGCAGTGACAGCGGGATATGCTGTGACGTCGCCATTGTAGCCAGTGAAGTCGATGGCTGTCATGCCATTGTATGCCAAGCGAGTGGGATCGCCGCTCTTGTACGGAGCGAAGACGGCGTACGGGTTGTAGTGTGCAACACCCATCACGCTGCTCTGGAAGTAAGCCGGAGCGCGATATACGCGGTTGTTGTCGGCCGATACAGATGTCAAGCGTGTGCTGACCTTATTGACATACGTAGGCCAATCCTGATGGTAACGTTCGTTAGCATCCTCGTAGCCATAGGTGAGGCGCTGTCCGAAGAATAGATAGTCGTCGGGCCAGATGGGATGATATCCCTTACCCAAGATAGCATCTTCGTACAGACGTATATCCTTGTTCTCAGGAATTGTTCCACCTGCATAGATGAAGTCACCATCGGCATAGCGGTACTCGACATAGCCAAAGAGCTTGGTAGTAGCATCGAGCGGATAGATGGCATACTCTGGTGTGTAGTACTTCGATACTGGAGCTGTAGGCAGAGTGCCATCGGCATTAGCCGGGAAGTATGTGTATTCCTTATTGCCCGTAGCACTGAGTGCCTGGTCGAAGTAGCGCTTGTTGAGGTAGAAGCCATTGAGGTCGTAGGTCACCTCGCCGTTGTAGAATGCCTTGAGCGGCATCTTGCGGGCATTGCCATGAGCATTGGCGGTTTCGCTGTACTCGTTGGTCTCAGGATAGTAGCAGTTGACAACCTGCTGGCTCGTCGGGTATTCGGTATCGTCGGGATTACCAAAGACGGCCTTCACTGTGTTATCAACAGTTGGTGCTTCACTGTGTACCCAACAGTTCTCGACATAGCCCGTACCCGTATCCACAAGGCCTGCGCCGGTGAATGTACCGGTGACACCAAGGTTGTAGACTTCACCGCAGAGGCTCTTGAAGAGTGAGTTGTTCAGTCCGCTAATGGTGTGACCATCGCCATGGAGCATACCCTCGAAGCATTCGTCGTAGGTTGAACCTGTCTTCGCATCGGTGCCGATAGGTGTCCAGTCGGTGTAAGCCTTCGGTTGCATGTCGCTGCGCAAGATGAACTCGAGGTTCTTCGACGCACCAATCTCGTTAACATCCACGCCCACATGTCCTGCAAGAGCCGGAACGCCGGTAATGGTCTGGGCGATATCATGGTCGTATGTCCTCTCATGCATCGTCAGGTCGAAGAAGTCCTTCAAGAGGTCGAGCTCGTTCTTCGTAGCATCGGATGTGCAGTCACGATTGTCGATGTAAATCTTCGGATCGCGCTGGCGGTGAGCATCCTTATGGTCGAGGTACATGTGGTTCCTCTTATCCTGCATCACCTTGTCGAGGTCGTGGTAGTTGGCCACAGAGAACTGTACGGAGTTCGAATAGGTCTTGCCCAGGTAGGTCTTGGTGTAGTATGCTACCCAATAGCCGTCCTGATACCAGTACATCGGTGTGCCGTTGTTGATATAGGGCTGTCCGTTCTTGTGTGTGGTAGCATCCTGGTCGTTGGTGAATATTTCCCATCCGGAGCTAAGGATTTCATAAGCACCCGGAGTGACGTTAGGAACCTTCAGACCTACTGTCGATGACGGCAGTACTGTTGGAGGACTCTGGAGCTGTCCAATCTCAGGCACACCGCTCTTGAACTGCAGGTGGATGTTCAGGACATGCTGCTCGTTGATAGGCGTGATGTGGATACCGGCCTCATCGCTCTCCTCGTACTCGTAGAGATAGATGATTGTGATGACCTTCTCCTTGCTGAGGTCAAAGATGTCGGACTCACGGGAAACGTAGAGCGTAGTGGTCTCTGTTGGCATATTGCCAAGAACCTGGAAGAGCAACTTCGTACCGTCTGTCGTCTTGTTGACAAGGCCCTCATAAGAGGTTTGGCTGATGACGGTACCCAGCGGCACAGTCTGTCCGGCATTGTAGGTTGCAACTGAGCTGCCAATGCCTTCTGTAGTGACAGAGACACCTTCACCATTTTCGTTGACTGTATAAGCGTCACGGCAATAGTAATAGGTAATCGGGTCATAAACCAGTTTGCCGCCAACCTCGGTAGGTGTGGATGTCTTGGAGGACGGGAAGTTGAGCACGTCAACTTTAAGCTTCTGGTTGGCGTTGAGTCCATCATATACCTCCTGCGAAATGGCCTCACCTACGCTGTAAGGCATATCGCCTCGGATGAACATACTATTGACCACATAGTAGTTGCCAGGAGCTGTCACGGTGAGGGGCGAGTAATGGTAGCGCTCGTTAGGAATAGCTTCATATTGCTCGCGAGTGAGTATATCGTTAGGATGTATGGTGACAGTGGTAACGCCATCGGCCTTCGTATAAGTCAGATTCGATGTTCCTGTGTACTGAGCCTCATAGTCCAACGGCGTTCTCTGGGAGTATATGTTGGGGTCGTTAGCTATGACGGGAGATGCCTCACCGACACCATCGTACTGTTTCTTGTCATATTCTGCTCTGCCATAAGTCGGGTCGATGAGCAGGTCGAGAGCATCGTAATCGAAGACGAAGTTACTGCGGTCTTCTTCTGACATGCCTGACCAAGCATCCAAAGTACGGTAAGCCTTACCTACCTCATAGAGGTCGCCACCATATTTACCTGCTTCTGAGCAGTAGTAAGCCTTGGCAACATACTCGCTGAGCGCAGCATCTGTCAAGCTATAGTCATTCTTGATGGTTGTAAGCTCATCATCGGTAATCAGGTCGCCGGCATAGAGATAAACATTACCCTCTACGTCAAGAGGCAACGTGCTGGTAATGATGTTGGCCAGTTTCACCTTGCTGCTAATCTGATCCCAATTGTTGTCGAAGTCGGACTTTGCGATGGCAACACCTGGATAGATGTGGTGCTCGCTGTTGTCGTCACCAATAACAATCAGTTCCTGAGTCACGACATAGGCTTCCTCAAAGGTAGCCTGACCAGAAGGCAGATAGCTATCGTCAATTGCGTCATACGTATCGTAAACAGGCTTGGTGATGATGTCGCCGATGCCATATTCTCTCTGTCCATAGACACCTGGAGTGTCTGTCTTCAGACGATAGGTGGGACCAACCATGTAACCGCCAGGTCTGCCTGCATTCTCATAATCCTCTGTGTTCAGACGATGAGCGAAATCGAACGCACCATTCTCAGGCGTGTAGTACTTATTCCAAACCATCGGATTATTAATGTCATAGGTCAGGGCATAACCTGTATCGTGGCTGACATTGTTCGAGAGACGCAGCAGGAAGGTGGCAGGTTTGTCTGTATCCGTCTTGTATGTTCCTGATTCCTCGTCATAAATCTGTGCATCAAAGTTCTTTATCGTTTCGTACTCAGAGGGCAGTATAGCATAACCCTTTGGATACTCGACGCCACCTATCTTACACTTCTCGATGACGGTGTAGGTCTCACGTACGAACCTGGACTTCTCAACATCGGACAACAACTCATAGTCCCAATAAGTAATAGGATCGTTGAGTGCATAGCGAATACCACCTGCCTCGAAGTATGGGTCGGTACCCGTACCAATCTTGTTACCATCCTTATCATAGTAAGCATAGAAGTTGGGCTGCACATTGCGCAGGGTCAACTTGCCGTGAGAGGCTGCCGTAATGGTCAGAGGAATAGTGACATTCTGGCTGTATGCTGTAGCCGAACCAGTATAAGCTGATATGTACTGGTCATAAACATAGATGCTACCCTTGATGTACCAGTAGTGTGCGGGAGAACCGCCGGGCAAGTAACTGTTGATTGTGGGATAACAGTCATCGACAATCTGCTTGGTGTTGTGAATGAAGTTACCAGAGGTCTCGATATCGTCGGCTGCAGTAGCAGTAGCATAGGTGAAGCGCAAATGTGTACGCGCATGTTGATTATAAGGAGAAAGAGTAACCTTGTCCCAGTCGTCGTGCAACGTCTCCACACCATGTTGGTTCTTGGCATAGACGTAACCGCCGCCCAAGCCCTGCATTACATTGATGAGGTCAAGCTCAATCACACCAGTGACATAACCCCAATCGGTAACACCATCGGAACGCTTTTCTGTGCTTTCGTTAATGATTTCGAGATAGACACCAGAAGCCAAAGCCACTTTGTTCTTACTCGTACCATTGTTACGGTTATTCTTCGTCTTGTGGGCTATCTTCCATTCCTTATAGGTGGTGACTCCATCGGCAGCATTAGCTGAACCACTGCTCACATCGGTGGTTCGTACGTCGTTGAACCTCACGTCGCTGGTGAGGTTGCCAAGGTAGTTCACTACGCTGTAGATACCAAAGTAGTTGCCATGAATCTTGTCCTCATCGGTCGTATCACCGCTGTTCTGAGTCGAGATTCGGTTCAGTGAGATCTCTCCTACACGGTTGATGGTGTAGTTGGTGTAGTCGGCCTTCTCAGGCACACGGTCGCGTGCACCCTGAAGCACCATACGACTACCCCATACGCCAACGAAGTCGGCACGCTGGATGGTGTTCAGCAGACGACCGGCATAGATGGAGCAGAAGCCAGCTTCTTTCCAATAAGATATGTTATTATATCCTGCACTTGAACCAGTTCCATCGAAGAGTTCATTGTACTCTTCTTCCGTCAGCTGAGCACCTGGATCATAATCCTTTCCATTCTTGTCGGTACAACTAGCCTGACATTCATACTTCAACTCGAAGTATGCACGTTCGCGGTCGCTCAGATTATGGTATTCTTCAATGCTGATGTTATCCGAGAGGCCATAGAAGTCAGTACCGTAGTTGCTGATGACCAGCTCGCGGAAGCCATCGACAAAGGTGAGGTTACCATCACCGTACAGGCCACCTACGTGTTCCGTACCGATGGTGATAAGGTCGCGATGATAAATATCGCGCAAAGCAGCTGTAGCGTTGCCAAAGACAGTGTAGGAGTTTACGAAAATCTGGTCACTACCTACAGATACATTGCCACCTGCAAAGACTGCATTGTAGATATGGATACCGGAGAGATCAAGTTTGCTCCAGTTAGATGCATCTGCTGTCTTGTTACGCAATGTGTTCAGATAATCAACAGGCACATATTCTCCTTGTGCAAAGTGGCGTGTGCCGCCGCTCTTTTGGTTATTCCAGAAACCATTAGCATCAATTTCCTGAATGATGTGACCATTAGAATCATAATTGAATTCTGGGAAGTCGATGCCATTAGGATCTGTTACTTTACAATATGGCGCTACATCTACCCTACAGTCATTAGTCATACCATTAGCAATAGTACCACCTTTGTAGTAATATCCACCTCCATCAGTCGGCAGACCATTACTGGAAGAAATGTTTTCGGGATGAGAACCCATTTTCTGTCCGTCTGCACTATAGACATATCCTATATCACCACCGCCGAAGACGTTGCCATAGCCTAAATCTACACCTTCCTCTGTACCAATGATACCGCCTCGGATATTAACATCCGTACTGCCAAAGACAAAGCCCTTGGTGAAGAAGTCCGATGCATCAATCTGAGCAGTCGTCATGAACTTTGTGCCATCGCCACCCCAGCTGTCATAACCACGACCGCCGCCAAAGACATCGCGATGTACATGACCATCGTAGAGATAGACATGGGTGCCACCACCCATAGTAATAGTGGGATATGTTATTTCAGCGCCTGTAGTCCAGTTCTTCTTTGTGCCGCGTCCGACAGGACCTATCTCGCCACCGCCAAATATACTGCCACGCAAGTGACCACCATACATATAAACATAGGTAGTATCAACATAACTGTTGGCAATGTATCCGCCGCCAAAGGCGTTGCCTGCTCGTGCGATGGCGTTTGCTGCTGCCGCTTCGCCCTGACCTGGGTCGTCAACCTCTTCTATGTAACGTTCATCAATGGAGGTTGAGGCATCATCGCTGCCACTACTATTATAACGATAGCCCACATAACCATTGTTGACAGTCAAGTGCGACGAGCCGAAGAGGCTACCGCCCTCGCCACTGCCATAGACATTACGCAGAATGGCTGGAATGCCATCTGCAAAGCTTGTGCCATTGAGTGCACCGACAACCACATTAGTTCTGCCGAGCACGTCGGAGGTAGTAGCAGCAGTGATGGCTCCTGGGTGATAACCCACAGAACCTAAGTATCCACCACCATAGGCATTACGTACCGTACCACTCTTGACATAGGCATTGGTTTGAGCAGGGAATGTCTTCAGGCTGTAGAAGTCGCGTACGGAACCGCCCTGACCACCGCCGTAGATATCTCTATCAACAGTGCCACCGAGAATATCAATATATGTGGAACCACTGACCGTTGCCGTCTCACCATAGCCGCCGCCATAGGCATAGCCTGTTACGTCGCCACCTGTCAGGACATGGACATTAGTGTTGTATCTCTCTTTCTTTTGATAGAAGTCTCTTGTGTTGCCTGCCTCAATGTCCGTAGCCAATTCGCTGAACGGGAGATGTCTTGCATTATGCAGGTCGCAGTTGGTGTAATCTCCACCAATCTTAATGTCCAGACCTTTCTTATCAGGATCTGTTTCTGCATCAGCCAAACGCTTCTTCTCAAGAACTGATTTTAAGTTCAGTACCTGTCCGGCATTACCACCACCGAAGACTTTATAAACAATGCCTCCATCACCAATGGTCACATCTGTATATTCAGCCCAGGTATTTTCACCAAGACCAGCACCATAGACAGTTGCCTGATAGCCAGCTGCACGGTTAGACCATACGGATGCATTTACATTAACATGAGCATAAATGGTGCGGCGCGCATTATTATTGCCACCATAGAGACCACCGGCCACTTGTGCGTCGCTGCTGTTGTAGTTCACAAACGACTCATACACATCGCAGGGATAGCGACTGTCTATACCATAGGCACCGCCGAAGATGTTGTTGGCAAAAATGGTTGAGCCTGTGGGAACGTTGACAACAGTGCGACGGGTGACACCCTCCTTATAGCTGCCACCATACACATTCTTAATTTGTCCTTGAACGAGGTCAATGACTGCAGAAGCTCTGTCGGGATTTGCTGCAACAGAGGTTGAGTCAATCTCCATACCGAGTCCGCCGAAGGCTCCAGCACCAAAGGCTACGGTGTTCTGGAACTTCGTCATCGTCTGCGGAATATCAATGAGGATGTAGCTACGCTCTTGCATAGAGTCGCGGTCAACTACATAATGCTGACCCTGGCCTGCACCATATATTTCGCTCACAGCGGTCAGCTCATTGCTACTGAGTGCCGGCTTGAAGTTGACGAATGCATTGCCTAAGCGGGGCTTACTGAAACCTTCCTTGTTTCTGCCATACTCGTCGCAGTAATCTCGGTACTTCGGGTCGGTATAATCATAGTCACCATATGCACCACCAAAGATGTTGACAACTCGGCCCGTGGTGTACTCAATGTAGGCAGAGGCCTTCAGCACACTGGGGTTGGTGGCAGAAGAAGGATTATATACCTTGGAGAGATCCTGACCGTTAGTTGTTCCAACACGTTCCGTGAAGTCGCAATCGGTCAAAGCCTGCTGTGCATCTTCTGCAGACGGATATAGTTCTGCACGTTTCTCGCAGAGGATCTGTCCACCCAAGTCATTGCCACCGTAAATATGGTCAACAACATAGGGGAATGCATCGATGATTTGACCATCCGTGGAACCACCATCCTTGTTGATACCCTTGCCAACATATGTTTCAGTGTGACCTAAAATGTCAGCGTTACAGGAGCCTGCAAAACTGTTGAATATGCGTCCGTTGCCAAGATAAACATGAGTGTTACCTGCAATGAGCGCCTCAAAACTTCCACCGTAAATGAACTGATTCTCTGGGAAATTATCGTCTGTGGCATTAGCTGCGACATGATCGTCGTCCTCCAGGTTGACGTAGGTGCTGTAGCGAGCATCGTACTTGTAGTGCTTGCCGTTGAAGACATAATCGCTTGGCAAAGGAGTCTCGCCGCTGTCTTCACGGGACTTACCAATGGGGCCCATCTGTCCACCACCGAAAATCTGGAAGGTGTGACCGGCTCGGAGGTTAACCGTAGCGCTGCCCCACACCTCGGAGTCGGCACCATAGCCGCCGCCGAAGATATTCATGGCCAAACCCAAGGGGTCCATTCCCTGCTCGTCGAGGATGACGCCGGAATGCCTTTCGGTGATGGTGTAGTCCTGGTTCTCATAGAGAATCACACTGTTCTTTTCTACATAGTCGAACACTGGGAAATTTCCGCTCAGGTCATGAATGTCGTCGATGATGTTGATGACGACGTTGCCGTTCATGTGTCCACTCTCGTAGCAGCCGCCGTAGATATTGCCGCCACGAAGACGACGGTGGATGTCATCGGCATTGCTCGTTGTATTGCCAGTGATGGCAGGAGCATCTACATCAAGTCCTGTGCGTTCGTCAAAGGTGTTCCATTCCAATCCCTGCGACGGGTCGTTGTCATCCACCCATCGCTTGGGCTGTACCTTCAAACCCGTGAAGTTGAGGATGAGGCAGTCCTTGATGCTGCCGTCAGGATTCTCCATGCCGTGAGGTTCCTGCTCAGCCGCTGTACCTATCATGCCGCCGAGGTATTGCGCGTTGTAGGTAGTTTCGGCAATGTTGGCATTGTTACATCCGCCCACAAACTTATTGTAGATGACTACCTTCTTGTCAAAATTGATGGTATTGGTGCCCGGCCATGTCATGCTACCTCTGTTGCCGCCGCAGTAGAAGGAACCAATCTGACTGGAGTAATTGATGTAGTTGGTGGGGTCGCCATATTCGGTGTTCTCGAAGACAACACTGGGGTGAATAGACATAGCACAACCTTCCATATACTTGGCAAATCGTGTTTCGTCTGTCAAATCCATCGAACTGAAGTCATTGTCATCAGTACCTGTATCCTCTGTTTCGCCGGTTGCAATATTCACGTACTTAGCATACCTGTGCAGGATGTCTTCGGTCACCATATTGGCACCGTTGTTACCCAGGAACACATTGTCCATGATGGCATAGGAGCCAATCTTCAATTCCACCTTTGGGTCTGTACCTGATGGAAGTGTCGTGTTTTCTGTTTTAAGGCTGGCACTGTTACCACCGAGATAGACTGAACCCTTGATGACAGTAGGATGAGCAGCATCGGTTCCTTTCACGAGGATGGAGACTTGCTCGGCATTGGGGCGGAAGATGTTCAGCGCCTCAATAGACTTGTAGGTTGAGTTCAGCGTGAAAGAATTGTCGCCGCTATACTGCCGTTCCTTTTCTTGTACTTCATCCGGATTGTAGTAGAAGTCGCGATAGCCGGGAAGTGCTCCAAGAGTGGGGTTATCGGTGTAAGAGTAGGAGCCGTTGCCACCACCATAGACGTCGCCGTAAACTGTTGTATAGATACCTACAGAATTACCGCCAAAGACACGACCCGAAATATCGTTACCACCATAGACATTGGTAATCTTACCGCTGCGAATGACTGTACGGGCAGGAAGACCAGCAGGGAATTTATAGCCTAATTCTGTTGGGAGCTGAATAGATACTGCATTGGGACGAGTACCATCGTCGTTCGTGGGGCGCACGTCGGCTCTTCGGCAACCGCCATAGACGTTGACGATGGACAGATTGTCGCCGCCATCTACTATCGGCTTGATGTCGAGTATCAATCCCTCGGGATGGGTCATGTTGCCTTCATTACCGCCGGAATATACATCACGAAGTTTACCCTTCTGCAAGTTCCAGACAGGACGGATCCTCATCTCGGCCTTGTTGTTGCCGCCAAAGACACGCGACGATGTGTAATCGAGGCTGGAATAGTCACCCTGGAACGTGGAAATACCTGTGAATGATGACAGTTGATTCAACAGAGACATAAGGATTGCTCTGTACTCTTCTGGCGTTTGTGTAGCCGGGTTGTAAGGAGGAACCAGAGACTGCAAACCCTTACTGGGATTGTTCATGCTGATGGTGGTGTTCGTAGTCACCGTAGCATTGTTGCCGCCGCCATATACCTGTGACAGACAGCCGCCATTGATTTCCAGATATGCCTTGGGAAGTACTGGCAATGTGAAGGCGTTGCTGCCATGTGCGATGAGATCGCCCGTGGTCTTGTCGCGCACTTCATATTCTGTTGCAATGATATCGTTGTTCCCTGCATCCTTGCCGGTCACGTCGCCCGGAGCGTAGTAGTCGTACTCGCCGTTGCCACCACCATAGATACTACCAACGAGGATACAATTGGCATCAGTCGCCGAATTCAAATATTCCGTAGCTCTCGGACTTGTTCGAACGCAAGCGCTCCAAGTGTTGTTGATGGCGTTCTTTTCAGGATGTGTCTCCTTTGTCTCGCCACTCTGAAGGACGTCTGTCAGCTCCGATGGAAGTTTGTCCACGCCTGTGTCGGAAGTACTAAGTGTCTTTCCGACAGAACCGGAGATATCATTGCCGCCATAGACGGAACTGATAAGAATCATACCCGAACCATGTTCACCATCGATATTGACGAATGCCCTACCGTCAACATCTGCCATACGTGCACCGCCGAAGACATTCTTAATCTGGCCGGTGCGGATGGTTACATTAGTGTTACCACCTGTTTCGCCTTCGTTGCCACCACCATAAACGTTACCGCCAATGGTAATCTGGGCAGAAAGGTTCAGTGTACAGAAAAGCAGCCCCCAAAAGAGGAGCAGCCCCCAAAACGAATTGGGTCTATAGGGCATGTATGGTTTGTTCGGTATATTAGACATATTATGGTGTCGCTGTTAGCGTTATAGTCGGATTGTTAAGGTCAGGTTCTGAAAGCATATACAAGTATGTCGGCTTGACGAGCAAGTCGAGGGTGATAATATCACCAGCTTGCATATTTTCCATGTTTGTTATCTGGTGGCTGTTGATTTGATTCTCTGCCACACAGCCTTTACGTATCAGATTTTGAGGTACGTTGTTGTCATAGACGTCGTATGTAGTGCGGAGCACAAAGTCGTTACAAGAGTTGGGCACGAAGCAACCCAGGAAGCTTTCAGGAGATGTCTCCTGGAGTTCCACTTCCTCTGGACCGCCCTCGAAGGGGAAGAGGGTAATCGTAGATGACGATGCAGGCGAACCTACGGGTGTGTAGCTTATAGATGTTATTGGGTCGCTGCTCGTATTGTTAGCAGTAATCGTCACATTCAAATTTACCAACTCAGTGATATTGTTTGCAACAAGTTCAACCTTCTTAATCTTGATGGTGCGCAACTGATGGTAATCGTGATCGATATGAGCCTTAAAGTGAAGGCCTGAATAGATATGGTTCAGCAAGACAAAGATGCTGTTCTTGCCCTTAGGACCACCCACATATTCAAATTGGCCAACAGGTACGGCAGAAAGGGGACCTGTCTCCCTTGTCTCTGTGTCGTCTGCCTTACGTACGCCCACGATGACACAGACATCGGCTGGCGTCAACGCATTATAGTTCTGAATCGTCAGCACAGCACCTTCTGCATATCCGCCGTCTTCTCCTGATGTATTGGCACCGGGAAGTGGTGAGATATGGGCATTCACATTGTCCACGCCTTCACGAGGCATGAATCCATATATATAATATGTCTGGTCTTGTATGACAGAAATCGTGGACTTCCATATGCTACCTTCCTCATAAATGAAGTTGCCCACCGAGGTTGTTTTCACAGGTGTCATAAACACACCGATGGTTCTGTTTATTGGTGTGGTGGTAGGATAGAGCGTATTGAATGGAACATAGCCAGAAGCCGGATCGGGATAGTCTGCACGTGTGTCCATCCTCTGTATGTCGAGGAAGGATGTCGAAAGAGCCATCAACTCCATCGTAGATTCCTTTGAACCTTCGTTTTCTGCAGGTTCTATAGAATCTTCACGGCAGCCTGCCAGCAAGAGAATGCCGACCAGACCTAATAGCAATTGTATATATCTTGTTTGACTCATAACTCTTTTTCTTCTACCAATTATAAACCGTCCTATCGACAGTTGATTTCTCGTTCCAATCCTTCACTGCCACCTGGATGACATCAAGCGTGATAGAACCGCCCTTCAGAATCTTGAATACATAGGTGTATTGGAATCCGGGTTGCCATTGCATGAACTGTGCTGGCACATTGGCTGTCTGTAACTCATTGGTCACAACTGCAACCTCCAATCTGTAATCGCTCTGACTGGTAGCGGGCATAACATAATACCACTGGTCATCGACAGTGAAAGACGTGATGCTGCTTGCTGCAGCTACAGACCAATTCTCCTTCGTGTCAGTGCCTTTCAACGGATAGTTGACGGTCACAGTGCCACTCGTAGGTATAGTTCCAGCTACAGGATAGAACTTCATCAACGAGAGGTCGCTACGATCTGCCTCAAGACCATCCATAAACTTAAAGAGGAAACGTACGCGCGCAAAAGGCTTCATGAACCTCAGCGTCACGGGTTTGCCATAATCTGCAAGTTTGTCATTGCTGAACCACAGTTCGGTGAAATATGGCGCTGCATTTCTATTGGTCTCTGTAGTTGCATCGACTGTAGTCGTGAAGGATACCTTTGTGTCATCTGAGGAATCTACTGTCACGGCGTTTGCTGTGCCGTTACCGAGGGCATAGGCAAAGAAGCGGTATGCTTTAGCTGAATAATCCCAGTACTTGATCAACTGATTGGTTCCTTGCCCTACATACTCCCAGTCATGTGTATTAGATGTTGTCGTATAAGCCGTGTTACTGCCATAGTTAACGATATAGCTTGGCATCACGACCTGATAGTCTGTATAGTTGTCGCCGCTAACAGCGGTGTTCTTATAGCCCCAAACCTTGAAGGTCTTGTTGTCGAGCAAGTCCTCCAAGCCCTGTTCTGCACGGGAGATAGCAGTTCCTTCCTGCAAACTGCCGGCAAAACTGATGGACCGCTGTTGGTCTTCTGGATCTACCACCTCATTGCCAGTGCAACCCACAAGCCCCATAAGCCCAATGAAGGCCATGACGCTCATAAGTATCACCACCATGCGGTTCATATTATTGTTGTGTCTTGTCATGTATATTTTCGCATCGTCTCGGCACCGGCCTCGCGTGCGTAACACATTATTATATTATATATGTTTTCTTTTTGATGCCCTGCAGGGAGTCGAACCCTGCAGAGCTTTGTTGTTTACCCATCAGGAAGTTGCCCTTACTTTATCGCCCGAGCAAAGTCCCGATGAGTTTAGAGAGTGTCTGAGATTACTGAACCTTGATAACCTTCACGTCATATACACCAGGAGTGCCAGCAGCTGTCTGGAGATACAGGTTAGCCTTGTTTGCATTGAAGGCTTCCTCTGTGGGCACGGTAACAGTGTAGTATACATTGTTAGAGCTCTTCAGATAGTAAGTCTTGCTGGAGTCGTATGTACCTGAAGTCTGTACCTCGTAAGTAGGAGCAACATAAGTTGTACGTGTGTAAACGTATGCGTATGTACCAGCTGCAGAGGGAGTGAACTTAACGTTGCTGATAGAAGGTGTTGTACCGTCAGTCAGAGGAACGGTTGTTCCAATTGTTGCAGTAACAGGAGTGAGAGTGATACCCATTGGTGAGCCAGTCAGCTGAGCCAGAACTTCTGCCTCAGTAGCAGCCTTGTCGAGAGAGTAAACCTGAGCCTGTGTTGCAGCTGTGCCGATAGCAGAAGGAGTGAGAACAGCATGTGTAGCGTCGTCAGAAATAACAACATAGATGTCTGTTCCGTTGGTGTACTCGTTAACGATAGCACCCTCAGCATAAGTGGTGATGCTGTTGGTAGCAACGGTTGTGATGGTCTCCTGCTTTTCATTAGCTACATCAACAACGATAGCGTCGAAGGTGATAGGCTTGAGGCCTTCGGGATCGGTAGGATCGCCATTGGCATCAACTGTACCAGTAGTACCGTTGGTGAGGTCGGAAATCTTGAAGATGTAGGTGTAAGCGAAGTTGCTCTTCCACTGTACATACTGTACGGGAACGATAGCACGTGCGCCGCGAACCTTAATCTCAGCAGTAGTACCGTCATCTGGTGTCAAAGTGAAGTCAAGCTTGATAAGCATAGGATTCGCGTTGCCTTCGAAGGGGAATACAGGAGTGTATTCGCCACCTGCCACAGCCCATGTGGGATTGTTAGCAGAAGTACCCAGAGTTGTGCCAATGAGACTTGTGCCATCACCAACCTGCAGAGTGTAGTCATAACCAGCTGTTGGGTTGGTCAGCTTCGGACGGTTGATTACTTCTGTAGCAGTTGTAGCAGAGTAATAGGTAACGTTCAAAGTCTGGTCTGTACCAGCCTTGGCGCTCTTTACGTTCTGGAGAGAAGCGTAGAAACCGTCGGTCTTGGCATCGTTCATTGCAGGGAAGGTGGTGACAGCAGCTGCAGCAGCGTCATCGATGTAGAACTTGTCAATCTTCACGGTATAGCCAGGGATGGTCTCGTAGAAACCTACACGTACCTTTGAACCAACGTTGCGGAAGGTGAGGTCAACGGTCTTGCCGTAGTCTGCCTTTGCCACGGGAACGCGGTCAGAGAAGTACAGGTTGTTGAGAGTAGCACCGTTCTTAACAGTCACCTGATAACCCTTGTTGTACAGGCTTGAAGCATCAGTAGTAACCTTGGTTACAACAACCTTGTCGCTACCACCAGCAGGATAGCTGATGTCTGTGCTTGAGAATGCATAGAAGGTGTAGCCCTCTGCTGCACTGTAGTCCCAATACTTGATACCCTGGCTTGTGGGAGTAGCGTCGTAAGCCTGCAGACCTACATAATCCCAGTCGCTTGAATTGGAAGCTGTAGTACCAGCAGTTCCAGTAGCCCAATTAACCTGGAAGTTGTTGAATACTACAACATCGTTGCTGGCATCAGCTGCCTCAGCAGCAGCGTGCTTTGTACCATAAACTACGAACTTGTTAGTCAACTTGGTTGCAGCATCACCTCCATAGAGGTCAGCACGGGTCAGAGCCCTTGTTCCACCGCTGAAAGCGATTTCTCCATTGTTGCCAGATTGAGCAAGAGTGTCGCCAATGTACTCACTCTGTGTGCAACTTACCAGCACTGTCCCAGACACTGCCAGTAACATAACTAAAGATTTTTTCATAATGTTAATTAAAAAATTAAGTTAATAAAATAATTAATAAATTTGGTTTGTTTTCTTGTTTTGTTTGTACTCGTTACTTTTTCTTTTTTCTTTTTTCTTTCTTCTTTCTTATTATTTATTGTTATTTTCAGTTTTTAATTTCTATTTCATGCAATTCTTCTTCGAAGCCCTTCACAATGGCGTTGAAGCCAGAGCCGCCAGAACGCTTAGGTGTGGGCACGGTGTCCATATCGAGTTCAACGGTGATGACACCACCCTTGTATCGCTTGCGCACTTGGTCTGTTACATCGAAGACAAAGATGGAGTCCATACCATTGTTGAACTGCAGCTGCACATCGATGTAGTGATGCTCTGTATCATTTTCCTCGTCAGCACGGGTGATGCGATTGGCATTCTGTCCGCAGATGCCAAAGGTCATGAGTCGTCCGCCCACGATATCTACCTTTTCGCCAGCCTTAAAGTCCTTATTGGTCTTCAGTCGCATCTTGAAGTTGACGGCAATGGCATCCTCGCCAGCAAAGCCTGTGTTGATGTCGGCAAAGCGTGCCATACCGGAGATATTGCCATTGCTTGTTACCTGGTCGATTCTTCCATTATTATTATGTAGGATAATTTGTGGCAAGTAGATATATGTGAGTGGTTCAAGGTACATATTCAACTTCCTTATCCATATATTATTATCTTCATCAAACTCGAATCCATCGAGGTTTTTGTTTATCTCTACGCCCTTTTCGCAAGCGGAGAAGAGTTGTTCGGGTTCGTAGAAAGAGTTCTGATAGCGCGGCGCATGATAGCGGGAGCTATACATCGTGGTACCCGTGGAGGCTATGATATCCTCGTCGTATGAAGACTTCTCTTCAATTTGCAGACTTTGTACACCATCGATGGTTTTCACGTCGTTCCAAGCCAGAATATCCCAGAAGCCCCAGTCGTAGGGAGCGCGGAAGGTTCTACCCGAAACGTAAGCATTCTTCTTATCTATGCGCGTACCCTCCTTCACTTCGCCAGTATAGTAGCGGCGCAAGAAGAACTTGGTTGGCTCTTCATACTCCAATTCACCGAAGATACTGCGGTCTTCGTCGTCCCATCCATAGTACCATTCTGCACGCCAGTCGTAGTTGATTCCGAGATTGCCATCGTAGTCCCAGTATGTATCGAGACTCAACTCCACGATAGGCAATGCCACGGCTGGACTATCTATGTCGTAGAGGTGCAACGGCGGCTCACGATAGCAACTCGAGAGTGCCAGCAGAGCGAGGAGCAGAAGTATCATTATCTTTCTCATTGGGCTCCTCCTTTCTCATGTTTCTCGTAGGGCACCAGCGGGTTGTAGTGCCTGGTGGGTGATGTGCCGGCAGGCATCCTGACGCCGTCGGTCAGCTTGCGTGCCTTGCGATAGATCAGGTCGTAGGACAGAGAGACACCAATTCTGGTGGGACCTATCCATGTGAAATTATATTGACGGGTCTTGAAGAGCGATGGCTTTCCTTTCCAGTCATAGTAATACAGGTTGTCCTGATATGCAGGATTGACAGGGTTCTCCCACTGATAGGGGTCGTACTTGGTATGGAACACACCAGCCTGCAGCGAGAACTCGAGTTTCCAGTGTCCTTTCTTCGAAAGGGGCAGGACGTATCCGACGCCGACGCCACCTCCGATGCCTTCACCGACCCAACCTCTCTTTTCATCGAAGCAGATGCCGTAGAGGCCAATGTTTCCGTATGCTTGCAGGTACCAACCCCTGAAGGCAGCGCCCTTGCCTTCCGGACGGAGTTCGATGTCGCCGCGACGGAAGTAATAACGTCCCTCCAACTGATAGTTGCGCACCTGGAAGTACTTGTGTCCCCAATAGTTCTGCCACCAGGGGCAATCGAACGATGCTCCGACGGTGAAGTGACCTCTCAGAGGATACCATTCGACAGCCACATTGGGAATGGGACACCACTTGCCATAGCCAGGCATATAGACGCCATAGAAGAGCAGGTTTGTCTTTACAGACAACAGTTCACGACGTGGGTAACGTTCCACCCATGTCTCCTGCTCTGCAGGTTCTGCCACCACAGGTGTCTCAGGAATAACCGGAACAACAGGCTCCACAACGGGCTGTGGCTCGAGTTCAACCTCCACCACTTCGGGTTGCTTGAAGGTCTGAGGAGCATAGAAGAAGAATACGACACGAGCAGCTCGCAAACGTGGGAAGTACTCACGGAAGAGACGATACCACAAGGTGCTTTGGCGAGTCGTGCGCAATATTGACTTCAACTTGGCTATCTGGTTCTTGGGGAGATACTGGTCGCAGAGGGCTTGCACATAGCCATAGTCCTTATCACCCATGCGGCGCATCATGAGGCAGAGGGTGCGGTAGTCTTCGATATCGATTTCCATATCGAAGTCATCATTGAGGGGGATTGTAAGGTTCTGCTTGAGGAAGTCCAGAATCGTCTCGGCACGCTTTTGGCCAAGGAACTTGTTGAAACGTGTGGGACCCTCGGGCGATGCAGCACCGCGCAGCATCATGTATGCCAGTTCCAGCGAGTCGCGATTGATCAGCGGGAACACTTCGTTCTGGAGCTGGAGGACAAGCGAGTCGTTCTTAGGCAGGTCATATTTGTTGACGGGGAAGATAACTCTTCCGGCCAGGTCATAGAACTGTTCGTCGGTCAACTTTATCGAATCCTTCTTGCTCTTGTCGATAAAGCGGATGTAAGAATAGTTGCTGTAGGCCGATGTATCAATAGGTGCGGGAGACGGCATGCTTGGAGCGGGCATCGCCATGAGCGAGCCGCTGAAGACAAACAGTATCAGAACAACGAAAAACATCGCTGTCGCAGAAGCTTGACTTCTTACTTTGCCGTACATGTTATCATTCTTTGTCATAGCCATCTTTTTGTCCCTTAAACTTCGCTTCGTTAACGTCGCTTTGTATTATATTTTATATACATTATTTATACATGTGTGAGCGCACATACGCGCACATCAGTTGCAAAAGTACAATTTTCTCCAATAACTGCCATTAGTTAGAGTGGAAAATTGTGCATTTTTTAACTTTCTTTAACCTTCTGCACCCAAAAGCCTTGTCTTCTGTGCTGTGAAAAACATCTGTTTGAAAGGATGGGTTGCAGCCTGTCAGAGAGAGGTTACAGTGTTGACGATTGATGTTTTGCGTTGTCGTTTTCTTTGAATGTTTAGACTCTTTTTATTTGTTAAATTGTATTCATTTAAAGGTTTCTTTCTCGCTGAGGCAAAAACACATTATTTTGCGATGCAAAATTAAGACAAAAAAGTCTGTGCCACAATAGCACAGACAAGATTTCAAGGTTTTTGGGACAAGATTGAAACAGACAAAGACAAAATCTAAACCATTTTTAGACAAAATCGTAAGCTATGGGGTGATAATGTCATCCTTTTGCAACAGTGCATCTCTGCGATAGTCGGAAGGGCTCATACCGAAGTGCTGGCGGAAGCAATTGCAAAAATAGGTACTGCTGCTGAAACCGCTGTCAGTCGCTATTTGCACGATGTTCTTGTCGGGCTGTTCTACCAAAATTTTAGCTGAGTACTCCAGCCGCAGATGCTGAATGTAGCTGTTCAACTTGGCGTAGTTGCTACCTTTTGAGAAGATGGCGCCAACACGTTCCTTTGTCAACTGGAAGCGGTCCATGATGGTCTGACGCTCGAACTTGGGGTCAAGGAAAAGCTGTTCGCACACAATAACCTCATGGATGTAGTGGAACAGTTGCTCGTCAGAGGCCGTATCGAAGTCAGGAGCGGCTGATGGCTCCTGTGTCCGAAACTCCTCGAAATACTTCTTTTTATAATAAACAGCATCTGCAATCTTGCGAGCCAGGAGGCGATTTCTTCGATTAATTGCCCGATTTTTGACTGAAACGATGACCATAATGACGAAGAACAACAGGGCAAGGATGCCTATGCATATTGCCATCAGAATGAATCTGTTTGCTTTGGCCTTCTGCCGTTCGGCGGCCATCTGTTGCTGTAGAGCATTGTAGTGGGCTATATGCTCGCGAGCCATAGCATCGTGTACGCCGCGCTCTATCTTCTCGAATGCTTCGAGCATGTTACCATGTTCGCCCAGGGAAGCGTAGGCAGCAGTGATAAAGTTTTGTGCCTGACTTCGGTAGAAACGAATATAGTCGGCTCGCTTCTGGTCGCTTGTTGGCTCGTGATAGGACCCGTCGTGATAAACATCGGGGTGCTGCTCATAGTCGTCGAGCAGTTCATTAATGCGACGGGCCAAGGGCAACGTCTCAACATACAGATCGTGGGAACCAAGCACACCAATCTTTCGTTTCAAGGCGACAATCAGGGCGTCGAGTTCATCGAAAGTTCCACGGTCCTCTTCCTTGAGGAAGGAAGTCTCGAGCACGTTTATCACGCTATCGAGTTTAGCCATTCCCAACTCGTGCTCTCCAAGGTGGTGTAACGCCGCTCCCAGTTCGGCTTCTGCACGCAGGGCACAGGTCTCGTGGCTCTCTCCCAACTGATGACATATATCGATATATTCGAGCGAACGCTGCATCCACTTTGCCGTATCGTTCTGCTGTCGAGCGGTATAGATAAGAATTCCCAGAACATCCAGTTGATTCAACATATTAGCTTTGATGGAATCGTGGCAGAGAAGGCGTTCGCCGATGGCTTTGGCCGAGTCAAAACGGATATCTTTCGTGCCACCGAGAAGCGAGTCCACCTGATTTGGCATCTGGCTATAACTGTATATCCTGGACCTTAATATGTTGGCACGCACCTCACTCATGTTGCCGACGATGACGGCTGAATCAACGATTTGCAACGCTTTGATCGGTTGATAGCCATAGATATTCATGGCTGCTTGCTGGGTGTAGCGTGTGTTGACTGACTCGGACACATCGTCGACACTCAAAGTTGATTCAACCTTTTTGTATGCCTTCGTACAACTTACGGCCAGAACCGTATAAATAATAAATAGGTATAAAGTGTGTTTAAAATGGTAGAAACGCATTATTTTATCCTTTGCTCGTTGCTAGATTTTCTTCTGTTGTGTTTACAAATTCATGGTAAATTTGTTCTTCTGCTTGACATTTGTCAACGCTATTCCGCTACAAAGTTACAACTTTTTTGATAAACTGCCTACAACTTTATACATTTTTCTACATTTTTTTACTTTGCTACCCCCCCCTGTTAACATCTGTTAATATAAGAAACAGTGCCTGCCATAGCGTTGACACGTGTTCCTAAAATCCACGTGAGGATTTCATCAAATCCTCTGCCCCAGCATATCAAGTAAAGATCTCTATAATATCTCTATAATATCCCTATAATATCAAGAAAAGACCTCTATAATACCAAGTAAAGACCTCCAATGGAACAAGCAAACAGCAAGGTAACATCTCCTACACATGTCCGGTATATGTCCGGTATATGTCCGGTATATGTCCGGTATATGTCCGGTAGAAAAGCGGACATGTACCGAACAAGTACCGAACTTATAGCGGACAACAATAGGAGGAAGATAGGAGCTCCCCGTGAGCAGCTATATGGATAGAATAGAGGTCTTTATGAGAAGTAATAGAGATTGACATGAACTTTCACTGACTCTGACTAGTCTTTAACGGAAAAAGGTTAAAGGTTAAAGGTTAAAGGTTAATGGTTAAAGGTTAAAGACTAATGGTTGACTGCGTCGAGACTGCTTTGCAGCCTTCTTTGATGCTTTAGCACCTCCGCCTGCGCCTGAGCACCTATGGAGCGCAAGAAAGGCGCGCTTTTTATGCGCGGAAAAAGGTTAAAGGTTAAAGAATAATCAATGAACCAACGTATCTTTTTCACCAAAGAATCCACTCACAAGACTGGCCACAAAAACTCGTGAACGAGAAGGATTTTGATGTTTTTCTGCAATGTATGAATTTTTTTAAGGGAAAATGAATCACTATAGAAAAATATTCACTATCTTTGCCGCAAAATTGGAATAGAATGACAATATAAAAAGATAATCGATAAATGAAAAGGACTCTCATTACATTCATCGTTACAGTGGCCGCTCTGTTTGCCGCCACACCCTATGCCATCGCTTATGACTGCGAGGTGGACGGCATCTACTACAGCCGTATCTCGGCCACAGAAGTGGAAGTGACCAACAAAGTATTCTCCGACCAGAACTATGCTGCATACACGGGCTCCATTACCATACCCGCCACGGTGACCTACAACGGAAAAACCTTCAGTGTGGTCTCCATTGGCGACTATGCTTTCCGCGATTGCGCATCCATCACTTCCGTCACCATCCCCAGCAGCGTGAGGTCAATCAAGAGCTTCGCTTTCTTCAATTGCAACGCCATGACAAACGTCAACATGCCTGCAAGCGTGACGGAAATCGGCATGGGAGCATTCGAGGGTTGCGCTTCACTCACTCAAATGGTGTTGCCCAAGGGTATCGTGGCTATCGAGAACGAAACATTCTTCGGATGTAAGTCGCTGAAGGGCGTTGTCATTCCATCCAGTGTGACCAGCGTCGGCGAAGAGGCCTTCTCTCGTTGTGCCTCACTCATCTCCATCTACTGTCTGGCGAAAACAGCTCCCGAGTGTGAGCCCAACGCCTTCTCGAAGGTGGACCGCACATGGTGCACGCTGTACATCCCCAAAGGCAGCAAGTCTTACAAGGACAACATCGTATGGCGCGAGTTCTTCATCGAGGAAAGCGACGAGAAGTCGGAAGACATCAACCTGAACGCTACGGCAAACTCAAAATAATACACTTTTCCATACAACAAAAAACGGCTGCACTTGCGGCCGTTTTTTGTTGCCAGATGTCTGGAAAACTATTGACTTATGTAAAATATTTTCGCAACGCGTCTTCGTCTAAGCGCTTAAAATTGCTTCAGCCATACCAAAATACCCCCAAAACGCTTAAAATCGATTTTTCAGTATCCATTTGGCTTTCAGAAACTTATCATTTCGTGATAAATGGAGGTGTTCCTAAAAAGGACAGGAAATATGTGTTTCGAGATAGAAAATAGGCCATTTCATCGATAAAATCTACACGTAAAATCACTAAAGTTCACCAGAGGATTTTTCAAAGTTCACAGCAGAACTTTGCAAAGTTCTCTGCAGAAGTTGTAAAACCCCACCGCAGGAATCGGTCAATTTCTCATGTCGAATGGCCAAAATCGTGCATAATAGTGTAAAGATTTTTCCTCGATGTCAAGGGGGCTCATTAAGGACTTTAAGGACCTTAGGGACTTTAGGGACTTTAAGGTCAAGAGGGCCATTGAGGAGTTTGAGGGCGGAAAAGTCTTGAGCGAGAGTGTTTTTCTTCCCCATTTGCTTGCAAATGTGAAAGAAAAGTTGTACCTTTGCACGGAAAAACCAAAAGAAACACCTAACTAAACTCCATGGAAGAAATCGAAAAGAAACAACAGGAATACAGTGCCTCGAACATACAGGTGCTGGAAGGACTGGAAGCCGTACGTAAACGCCCTGCCATGTACATCGGCGACATCAGCGAGAAGGGCTTGCACCACCTCGTGTATGAGACCGTCGATAACTCTATTGACGAAGCTCTGGCAGGCTATTGCACACACATCGAAGTAACCATCAACGAAGACAACAGCATTACCGTTCAGGACAACGGTCGTGGCATTCCCGTCGATATGCACGAGAAGGAGCACAAGAGCGCCCTCGAAGTCGTAATGACAGTGCTGCATGCCGGTGGTAAGTTCGACAAGGGCTCGTACAAGGTCTCTGGTGGTCTGCACGGCGTCGGCGTGAGCTGTGTGAATGCTCTTTCTTCCAAGATGATCAGCCAGGTCTATCGCGACGGCAAGATCTATCAGCAGGAGTACAGCATCGGTAAACCCGTGACGGGCGTTGAGGTCATCGGTACAACCGAACTGCGCGGCACACGTCAGCAGTTCTGGCCCGACAAGACTATCTTCACGACCACTACATATAAATATGACATTCTGGCCAACCGTATGCGTGAGCTGGCTTATCTGAACGCCGGCATCACCATTACGCTGACCGACATGCGTCCTGACGAAGAGGGCAACACCAAGAAGGAAGTATTCCACAGCGAAGGCGGCCTGAAGGACTTCGTGCGCTACATCGACAGCAGCCGCACGCACCTCTTCGACGACGTCATCTATCTCAACACCGAGAAGCAGGGCACGCCCATCGAGGTGGCCATCATGTATAACACCGCTTACACCGAGAACCTCCACTCCTACGTCAACAACATCAACACCATCGAAGGCGGCACACACCTGCAGGGCTTCCGTATGGCATTGACGCGCGTCCTGAAGAAGTACGCAGAGGAAAAGCACGAGAAGGAGTTGGAGAAACTCGCTAAGAACAGTGTCGAAATCAGTGGCGAGGACTTCCGCGAGGGCCTCACAGCCGTCATCTCCATCAAGGTGGCAGAGCCTCAGTTCGAGGGTCAGACCAAGACAAAGCTGGGCAACAGCGAAGTGGCTGGTGCCGTGCAGCAAGCTGTAGGCGAAGCTCTGACGAACTATCTCGAGGAACATCCGCGCGAGGCTAAACTCATCGTGGATAAGGTGCTGTTGGCTGCTCAAGCTCGTGTGGCTGCTCGTAAGGCAAGAGAGAATGTCCAGAGAAAGAGCCCGATGAGTGGCGGCGGACTGCCAGGCAAGTTGGCCGACTGCTCCGACAAGGACCCCGCAAACGCTGAACTGTTCATCGTCGAGGGTGACTCCGCAGGTGGTTCCGCTAAGCAGGGCAGAAATCGTCACTTCCAAGCCATCCTGCCCATCCGAGGCAAGATATTCAACGTAGAGCGCGTGATGTGGAATAAAGCCTTCGAGCACGAGGAGGTGAACAACATCATCCAGGCTCTGGGCGTCAAGTTCGGCTTGAATCCCGACGACTATAAGGAGGCGAACTACGACAAGCTGCGCTACTACAAGACCATCATCATGACCGATGCCGACGTCGATGGCTCTCACATCGACACACTGCTCATGACGCTCTTCTTCCGTTATATGCCGCAGCTCATCAAGGACGGCCGTCTCTACATCGCTACGCCACCTCTCTATCGCTGCAGCTACGGTAAGGTCGAGGAATACTGTTACGACGAAGATGCTCGCATCCGCTTCATCCAGACATATTGCAACGGTGATGCCGACGACACAAAACTCCATACGCAGCGCTACAAAGGTCTTGGTGAAATGAATCCCAAGCAGCTTTGGGAGACCACAATGGACCCCGAACAGCGCCGCCTGAAGCAAGTCACCATCGACGACGCAGCAGAGGCCGACTACGTCTTCTCAATGCTGATGGGCGAAGATGTAGGTCCTCGCCGCGAGTTCATCGAGAAGAACGCCACCTTCGCAAACATCGACGCATAAGCCAGGTTATCCTAGGTGCTCCTAGGATTTCCTAGGGCCTCCTAGGTTTTACTCGGCATTCCTAGGTTTACCCAGAAACAATAACAAAAAAGGCAACTCCCGAAAGAGTTGCCTTTTTGTTCCGTTATAGCTAAAAGAGGTTTGGCTTCTTAGCCGAGCTTCTGGATGTACTTTGCCAGCTTAGACTTCAGGTTAGCAGCCTTATTTGCATGAATGACATTGATCTTAGCGAGCTTGTCAAGTGCCTTCTGAACGCTGGGATACATCTCGATTGCTGCAGCCTTCTCGGTTGTAGCACGAAGCTTGCGCACTGCATTACGCATGGTCTTGGCGTAATAGCGATTGTGGAGTCTTCTCTTTTCCTCCTGACGGATGCGCTTAAGTGATGATTTGTGATTAGCCATCTGTTTTTCTATCTTATTTTATTACTTGTTTCTCTTGTAGTCCCTAGGAGAGTCGAACTCCTCTTTAGAGAATGAAAATCTCTCGTCCTAACCGATAGACGAAGGGACCTTACCTTCGCACTTCATTAAGTGCGCCTTTTTCTCGCCATGACAGAAAAGCAAGTAAACTTGTTTCTGTTCATTTGGCTTACCGAAAAAGTCCGGCTTTTAGCCTATGCTTTCGAGCACGGGGGCTCAATTGCGGGTGCAAAGGTATAACAATTTCCGAGACTGACAAAATAATTTCAAGGAAAAATGTTGCTTTCGATGCATTTTTCCTTTTGCATGCCCATAAAGTGCGCTCTTTTATGTACCTTTACATACTGAAAGAAGACGAAAGGATATGGTCGAGTTAACGCAAGGAATCGTACTTCATTACAACAGATACAACGACGACAGTGCCATCGTGGACATCTTCACTTTGTCGCGTGGCAGTGTCTCCTTTCTCGTGCGCGACCGACGACAGCAGCGTAAAAAGAGTATCCACACCACGCTGCTGCGACCGCTCAACGTCGTGGAAGTGATGTTCGACTATCGTGCGACAGCCTCCTTGCAACGCATCCAGGAAGTACACATCGCGCATTGCTACACCTCCCTACCCTACGACCCTATTAAGGAGACGGTAGCCCTCTTCCTGTCCGAGTTCCTGCACAACGTACTGAGAAGCGAGGTGAAGAATCCCGACCTATACCATTATATATTATATAGTCTGCAGTGGTTCGATATGACAAGTGAAGGGCTGGCCAACTTCCATGTCGCTTTCCTCACACGCATGACGTATTATCTGGGCTTTTGGCCTAACATGGACAAAAAGAACAAGCTGCCTTTCTTCGATTTGAAAGACAGCATTGCAACAGATACAGAACCCAAGCACAACTTCTTCCTCAAAGGACAAGAGGTTGCTATGATGCCTAAGTTGCTACGAATGAATGTGCGCAACATGCATCGCTTCCTGCTGACGCGGCAGCAGCGCAACCGAATGCTGGATGTGCTCACCCTTTACTATCAGTTGCACGTGCCTGAGTTCCGCGACCTGCGTTCGCTTGCTGTGTTGCGTGAGCTTCTGGCCTAAGATGTTTAGAGTTCGAAGGCGACGCCCATCGTTGGCGTGTCAGACTCCTGAGCAGGACTGCTCTTCTCCTTGATCTTGTTCACCTCGTCCTTTGTGCGGTTGTAGGCAGGACGGGCATCGACCATTGAGATGATATCGTCGTTGTCGAGGTCATCATCTGTGAAGATGTAGGTGTTGTGACGACGACGACGAACAGGCGAACCCGTAGAAGAGCCGTAATAGAAGCCTGCACGCTCCTCATGGTAGTCCTCGAGTTCCCTATCGACAGCAGACTGCTCCTGTTCCTTCTGCTCTACTATGCCACGGACGCCAGGCACGTTCTGCAAGCCAAAGCCTGTGGCAAGCAGCGTAATCTTCACCTTATCGCCAAGCGAGCTATCGGTAGCAAGGCCCCACTTCGTCTCCACATCCTTGCGGAAGCGGCTCATGAAGTCGTTCACCTCATTCATCTCCTCCATCATGAGGTTGCCCGTCTCGTTCTCGCTGCAGAAGTTGATGTTGAGCAGAACCTTCTTCGAGTTGAAGATATCGTTGTTGTTAAGCAGCGGACTGTTCAAGGCCTCCTGAATAGCCTTTGTGACACGATTCTCGCCTTCGCCATAGCCTGTACTCATAATGGCCACGCCACCATCCTTGAGGACTGTCGTAACGTCCTGGAAGTCGAGATTGATGGTGCCATGCATCGTAATGATTTCGGCGATGCTTTTGGCTGCCACGCTCAGCGTGTCGTCTGCCTTGGCAAAGGCATTGATGACGGTCAGTTCGGGATAAATCTCGCGGAGGCGTTCGTTGTTGATGACCAGAAGGGCATCTACGTGCTTGGCTATCTCCTCGACGCCGTCCAGCGCCTGATTGATCTTCTTGTTTCCCTCGAACTTGAAGGGAATGGTGACGATGCCGACGGTCAAGATGCCAGCATCCTTCGCACACTGTGCAATGATGGGAGCAGCGCCAGTGCCTGTGCCGCCGCCCATGCCTGCTGTGATGAAGACCATGCGAGTGCCGTCGTTGAGCATCTCGCGGATGTCGTCGATGCTTTCCTCTGCACGCTGACGTCCCACAGCGGGGTTGTTGCCGGCACCAAGGCCGTCCTTGCCCAACTGCAAGTGGTTGGGAACAGGCGAGTCGTTGAGAGCCTTCTTGTCCGTATTGCAAACCACGTAGGTCACTTCGTGTATGCCTTCGCGATACATGTGATTGATGGCGTTGCCGCCACCGCCGCCTACGCCTACTACCTTGATGATACAAGGATTCTCTGTCTTCGGCATTACGAAGTTAATGCCGCCCATTGGCTGTATGTTCTTTTCTTCTGCCATAGTTGTATCTATTTAAGGTAATGTGTTATTCTTCGTCGGAAAGCATGTCGCCTATTGTCTTCCATAAACGGCTGAAGGCTGAGGGGCCTTTCTTCTCCTGCTTCTCCGGAGTTTCTTGACCTTCCTGTGTTTCCTGTTCTGCCTTTACCTCAGGCTCTTCTTCCTTTGGCTCGAAGTCAAATGTGTCCTGAGCCGGTGCTTTTGACTCTTCGCCTACGCAATTCTCTTTGCCTTCCAGCAGCAGTGCATAGAGGGTATAGAGGCGGTCTGGCTCGCCCACCTGCACGCCAAATGAGATGGTGACGTTCTCGGGGAGGCCTTTTGCTATGCGGAGGTTCAGTTCGCCGCCTGTCTGTCTTGCGAAAGCCTGTGGGAGGTCGGGAATGCGAGCTGCGCCGCCTGTCAGGACGATGCCCGAGAGCATCTTGTCCTTATAGGGCGAGATGTGATGCCAGACGTTGGCAACGATCTCTTCGTAGCGTGCCTCGACGATTTCCTGGAGTTTTTCCTCGTCTTCCGTACGGTCGAAGCTCAGGCTGATCTTCTGTCCTGTCTTGTCTTCGTTGTCGGGTCGGAAGGCTGTGCCGTATTTCTTCTTCAGTTCTTCGGCTTCTTCGGCTTCCACCTTGAGGCTGGTGATGTCGCTTGTGACATTGGAGCCGCCGATAGGAATGACGCAAAGGTGACGCAGGATGTTGTTGACATAGACGCTCACCGTTGTGGTGTCGGCACCCATATCCACCAAGGCGCAGCCGGAACGCTTCTCGTTGGGGGTGAGCAGTGTATTGGCCTGGCACAGTGGCGAGATGAGTATCTCCTGCACCTCAAGGCCAGCGGCATTGATGCACTTACGGATGTTCTCCTCGAGTGTGTTGCGTGCGACGATGTTGATGAAGTTCGCTTCGATCATCTCGGCCTGCATGCCGACGGGATCGACCACGCTACGGCTGCCGATGGTGAACTCCTGCGGAACGACTTCTTTAATCTCGGCATTGGGATAGACGACGCCGCTGTTGGTGTCGCACATCTTGTCGATGGTCTTGTGCGAAAGGAGTTCCAGGCCGTCGAACTGCAGCAGCACACGGTTGTGCACTGAGCGCAACGACTGGCCGCCCAGGCCTACATAGACACTGTTGACCTTAACGCCCAGCTTCTCGTTCAGCTTGGCTACGACACGAGTCAGTGCCTGTGTCGTTTTGTCGATGTTGTCGATGATGCCCTTGCGAATGGTGTTAGGCGACTCTTCTTGGGCAAAGGCAAGTACCTGCATACTGCCGTCAGGTTCCCTCTTGCCTGCGATGGCGCGTATAGCTGTCGATGCCAGCTCTACTGCAATGATAATGTCTTTTTCTGCTCCCATATATTTGATATTTTAGTTGATGCGTTGTGTCATTTCATGCCTTACGGGGCGTCTTTCATTCCCCTATAGGGCGTTGGCCATTCCCCTATAGGGCGTTGGCTCTTCCCCTATAGGGCGTTGGCTGATGTATTGGTAGCCATCATTACTTTTTACTATTTGCTCTGGTGCAGACGACCTGTCCGTCGTATGCCAGACTTATCTTACTGTATTTGTTCCAACCTACGCGCTCCAGTCCTTCACGGTAGAAGGTGCGCAGGCGGCTGAGTTTCTCTTGGAATCCATTTACGCTGCCCAGTTCGATGACATGCTGGCCGACGCGTGGATACAGCTCTATCTCCTCAGGGCTGACGACGTGTATCTGCTCTATCTGTTCGCTCCAGAAGAGGTCGTCGTGGATATATCGGGCAAACTCCAGGAGGTGTTCGGCAGCAAACTTCTTCGTGATGTTGCCGGTCGCAACGCACAGATCTACGTTGAAGGTGCCGGTTGACATCGACAGGCCAGTGCTCGACAGGTAGTAGTCCTCGCCCTTCTGACTGATGACGTGCAGTATGGGCTGCTGTGGCACAACCTTGATGCAGAGCCTGCCTGCCGCATCGTAGTAGCAGGAGGCACGCTCGATGTGCGACTCCTCGAGCATCAGCTGCTCTATCTGCTCCAGGCTGACCTCGCTTATCTTCATGCCCTCGGGCGATATCTTGTTGCGCGTCAGGATGGAACGCACATACTCGTCTGTGATGAAGCCATCGGGGATGCTGTCGATTATCTCGACACGAATGCCCTCGCAAGTCCTGTCCTCTGCCTGGCCGCCAAACTTCCAGATAGCGACCACGAGGTAGCCCACGACTGCCAGAAGCAGAAATATCTTGATTGCCGTCTTCATGATAAGGGTCGAAGTATATCGGTTATCTGTTGAACATAGTCCTCGATGTCGCCTGCCCCAAGCGTGACAAGCACGTCGAAGCCGCCTTGACGCACCACATCCAGGATGCCGTCCTTGCTGCACATCTCTCGCTTGATGCCAGGCTTCAGGTTATCGTAGATGAGCTGGCTCGTTACGCCAGGTATGGGTGCCTCGCGGGCCGGATAGATGTCCACGATGCAGACATCGTCGAGCAGCGACAAGGCTGCGGCAAAGTCCTTGTAGAAGTCGCGTGTACGGGTATAGAGGTGCGGCTGGAAGATTGCCTTGATGCGACGGCCCTGATAGAGCTCGCGCAGGCTCTCCAGACTGCGGCGAATCTCCTCGGGATGATGGGCATAGTCGCTCAGGTAGGCCATCTTGTCTGTCTTGACGTGGAAGTCAAAGCGACGGTCCACACCGCTGAAGGACAGCATGCCTCGGCGAATCTCCTCTGCCGTTGCACCGGCTATCTGTGCCAAAGCCATGGCAGCAATGCCGTTCTCTATGTTGACGCTGACAGGCACACCAAGTTCGATGCCCTGGATATTGCCAAGCGGCGAAACGAGGTCGAAGGTAATGCGGCCATCACCAATACGGACATTCTCAGCATGGAAGTCGCCATCCTCGCGGCTATAGGTAAAGACCGTCACGCCTTCCTGCACGGCTGGCTTCATCTTCAGCCCCGTATGCAGGATGAGGTAGCCACCGGGAAGTATCAGGCTACTGTACTTACTGAAACTCTCCAGGTAAGCCTCCTCGGTGCCGTATATGTCGAGGTGGTCGGCATCCGTAGCCGTGATGACACTGGCAAAGGGGGTCAGCCAGTGGAAGGAGCGGTCGAACTCATCAGCCTCGATGACGACATAGGGACTCTTCTGGCTCAGAATGTAGTTCGTGCCATAGTTCTTCGTGATGCCGCCCAGGAAAGCGTTGCAGTCCACATGACTCTGGTGAAGCAGATGGGCAGCCATACTCGATGTCGTCGTCTTGCCATGTGTGCCAGCCACACAGAGTCCTTTGAGCGAGCGCGTCAAGGTGCCGAGCACTTGGGCACGCTTCTGTATCTCAAAGCCATTGTTGCGGAAGAAAGTCAGCTCCGTATGTTCTGCAGGGATGGCTGGTGTATAGACTACCAACGTACTCTCCCTGTCACGACACGGAGCAGGGATGAACTCCACATTGTCCTCATAATGAACCAACGCCCCTTCCTCCTGAAGTGCCTTCGTGAGGTCGCTCGGAGTCCTGTCGTAACCGGCAACAACCAGACCACGACTCAGGAAGTAGCGTGCTATGGCACTCATGCCAATGCCGCCGATGCCTACAAAATATACTGCCTTTATCTCTTCCATCACTTCTTCTCCTGTGCAAGTTTTATAACCTCTTCGGCAATAATGCGTGCCGAGTCGCGCAATGCCATCGCAGCTGCATTCCCTCCGAGCTTCTTGAGCTTCTCTTCATCGACGACCGTCTCCAAAGCAAGCGGTATGAGCTGCTCAGGCGCATCTGCATCGCGGACGAGCAGTGCTGCCTCCTTGCCCACAAGCGCCATCGCATTGTGTGTCTGATGGTCTTCTGCCACATTGGGACTGGGAACCAAGATGCTTGGCTTACCCAACAGGCACAGCTCGCTGATGCTGCCAGCACCGGCGCGGCTGATGACAAGGTCTGCCAGACAATATGCCTGATCCATCCTGCTGATGAAGTCCGTTACGACAAGATTGCTTGGCTTGCCCTTCACGTCAAGCATCTGCTCTATCTCCTTCTTGTAGTAGCTGCCTGTCTGCCAGATGAACTGCACCGACGAAGCAGCGATGCGGGAGAGGTTCCTTATGACACTCTCGTTCAAGGTGCGAGCGCCAAGGCTTCCTCCAATGAGCAATACCGTTGGCTTCGCAGGGTTCAAGCCAAAGGCTGCGGCACACTCCTCGCGCGTCAATGAGTCGTTAAGCAGGCTCTGACGCACTGGATTGCCTGTGAGCAGGATACGATCCTTCGGGAAGAAACGCTCCATGCCTTCGTATGCCACACATATCTTCCTGGCCTTCTTCGCAAGCGTCTTATTGGTGAGTCCCGCAAAGCTGTTCTGCTCCTGAATAAGGCAAGGGATGCCAAGCTCGTAGGCAGCATTGAGGGTTGCCGAACTGGCATAGCCGCCTACACCCACTGCCACCTGTGGCTTAAATTCTCGCAGCGTCTGCTTTACCATACGCTTGCTCTTCAGAAAGTCCATCAGGATGCTGATGTTGCCTGGCTTCCATAGAGGACGAAGCAAACCACGGACGGGCAATCCTATTATCTTATATCCGGCAGCAGGCACGCGTTGCATCTCCATTCTGCCTTCTGCACCCACGAAGAGAATCTCCACGTCGGGATTTATCTCACGCAAGGCATTGGCAATGCTCACGGCAGGGAATATGTGTCCGCCTGTGCCGCCACCACTTATTATGACTCTTAATCCTTCCATATACATTATATAATATATATATTATGCTTCCGCTACTTCGGGAGCTTCTATTTGTTTGTTTTCGTATTGCGGTTTACGCTTTGCCGTATGGCTTACACTCAGTATCATGCCTATGTAGGTACAGGTGATGAAGAGACTCGTACCGCCTCGGCTGACAAGCGGCAGAGGTTGTCCCGTGACGGGGAATGCGCCTACAGCCACAGCCATATTCATCATCGCCTGCACTACTATCATTAGGGCCAGTCCCATTACCAGGTAGGAAGGGAAGAGGGCCTTGCACTTCTGGGCGATACGCATGGAGCGATACATCAATATCAGGTAGAGGGAAAGCACCAGGAAAGCTCCGAAGAAGCCAAGTTCCTCTATGATGATGGCATAGATGAAGTCGGAGAAAGCCTGCGGGATGAAGTCACGCTGACGACTGTTCCCCGGCCCGCGACCGATGATGTTGCTCGTTGCGATGGCCACCTTGGCGTATGCCTTTTGTGGATTCTCCTGAGGCTTGAAGTCACGAGGGTCGGCAGGACGCTCCTGCTTGTCTGTGATGCGATGTATCCAAGTAGGCACGCGATGCAAAGGCCCCTCAGACATCTGCCACTCGGTAAGTGTCTTCTCGGGTATGGAATAGGCGATGCCAAAGACGCTGCCTATGCCGAGCATGCCCAGAAGAAGCGCTCCGATGAGTATCTTCTTACGTATCTGTGCATAGAAGCATATGCCGAACATCACAATGGCTATGATGAAAGCGGTAGATGCATTCTCGGTGAAGATGAGAAGGATAGTCATGAAGGCTGTCAATGCCACTATCTTGAAACCCATCGGACTAGCCCCCTTCTCGTCGCGAAGCGAGGAGAGGATGAAGCAGCTGAAGCCTACGAGACTCAACTTAGCCAACTCACTTGGCTGGAACCTTATGAAGCCAATCGAAATCCAGCGGCCTGCGTCGTTCGTCTTCTGACCGATGGCAAGCACGGCAATCAGCAGGAAGAGCGACAGGAACATGCCTATGGTGCAGAACAACTTAAAGTAGTTGCACGGGATGAAATGCACGAGCCAGGCGATGAAGATGCCCATCAGCATGAAGGAGCCGTGCTGCATAATGGGATCCCAATATGCGCCAGAGGCAAACGTCATGCGTGAACTGGCACTATAAACCTCGATGAGCGAGATGGCACACAGGATGAGGAACACAGCCCAGACGCCCAGGTCGCCATGTATCAAGGTCTTATTCTTTATATTGTTTAGCTTCATCTTTCCATTTTCCTTATAGGTTCCTCACTTGCTCGCAGAACTGTTCGCCTCGGTCTTCCATGTTCTTGAAGAGGTCGAAGCTTGCGCAACAGGGACTGAGCAAGACTGTGTAACCAGGCTTAGCCATGCGAGCGCAGGCAGCCACGCAGTCCTTCATGTTGTTGGTATCTGCTACAGGAATGCCCATTCCATCGAAGAAATTGTGGAGCTTCGTGTTGTCTGCTCCGAGATAGACGAGGCCGGCGCACTTCTTCTGCACCAGTTCCTTGATGGCATTATAGTCGTTGCCTTTGTCTTTGCCGCCGATGATGAGAATCGTGGGTGTGGTCATGCTTTCGAGAGCATACCAGCAGGCATCGACGTTGGTTGCTTTGGAGTCGTTGATGTACTGCACGCCGCCCACGCGAGCCACTTTCTGCAAGCGATGCTCCACGCCTTCGAAGTCGCTCAGACTCTGGCGCAGCGAGTCATCGTCTATGCCGCTGATGCGTGCAGCGATGCCTGCAGCCAGGCTGTTATACATATTGTGCTTCCCACGGAGGCTCAGGCTCTCCTGTTCCATGTTGAAGGGCGTGGGATACTCGATGGTATATTTCCCGTCGGCGATGTAGCCTATCATGCCTTCCTTCTTGATGATGCTGAAGGGACACATCTTGGCTTTGATGCCATACTTCTTGAGTTCGGCACTGATGATGGGGTCGTCGTTCCAGTAGATGAACGCGTCGTCTTCCGTCTGATTCTGTACGATGCGCATCTTGGCATCAGTGTATTTCTGCATCGAGCCTTCGTAGCGATCCAAATGGTCGGGTGTGATGTTGAGCAGGATGGCGATGTTGGCACGGAAGTCGTACATGTTGTCGAGCTGGAAGCTGCTGAGTTCGATGATGTAGTAGTCGTAGGTCTTTCCCTCGGCAATCTGCAGGGCCAGGCTGCGGCCGATGTTTCCGGCGAGTCCCACATTGTAGCCTGCCTTCTTGAAGATATGGTAGATCAGGCTCGTGGTGGTTGTCTTGCCGTTCGAGCCGGTGATGCAAATCATCTTGGCATCCGTATAGCGTCCGGCGAACTCTATCTCGCTGATGACCGGTATGCCTGCATTCCTGACTTTCTGCACCATGGGTGCGTCCTCGGGGATGCCAGGGCTCTTCACTACCTCGACAGCATTGAGTATAAGTTCCTCCGTGTGATGTTCCTCTTCCCAAGGCACATCGTACTCACGGAGAACCTGTTTGTAGCTCTCCTTTATCTTGCCCATGTCGCTGACGAACACGTCGAAGCCTTTCACCTTAGCCAAGGCTGCTGCTCCAACGCCGCTTTCGGCAGCTCCAAGTATCACTATTCTTCTCATCTTTTCATTTACCATTTAACCATTTACCATTTACCATTTGTTCCCCCTAAAGGGGGTCAGGGGTCTTCTACCTTATCTTCAATGTTACGATGGCGAGTGCCGCCATGATGATGGTTACTATCCAGAAGCGGACGGTTATCTTAGATTCCAGCCAGCAGCCCTTGGGCCAGTTGATGAGCACCTTGAAGTCGGCTGGCAATTGCCCTGGCTTGACGCGGAAAGTGTCGTGCAGCGGGGCTCGTTTGAAGACGCGCCACTTCAGTCCCTTGCGGTTGCCCATCTTGGCATAGTTGGTCTGCAGGATGACACTCAGACTCTCCATGAGGAAGACGAAGCAAAGCAGGGGCAGCAGCAATTCCTTGTGTATGATGATGGCTGTCACGCCGATGATGCCGCCGATGGCCAGGCTGCCCGTATCGCCCATGAACACTTGGGCGGGATAGGCATTGTACCAGAGGAAGCCAATCAGTGCGCCGACGAAGGCACAGATGAAGATGACGAGTTCCTCGGAACCGGGGATGTACATGATGTTCAGGTAGGCTGCCATGTGGACGTGACTGCTCACGTATGCCAGGATGCCCAGCGCTATGCACATGATTGCCGCGTTGCCCGCACAGAGGCCGTCCATGCCGTCGTTCAGGTTCGAACCATTGCTGACGGCCATCACGATGAAGGTGGTGACGAGGACGAAGAATATCCAGCCGGCTGCCGTACGGTACTTGCCAAGGAACCGGAAGATGTCTGCGTAGTTGAGGTTGTTGTTCTTGACGAACGGGATGGTGGTGATGGTGCTCTTCACCTCTTCGCTGCGGTGCGTCACCACTTGTTCTGTGCCCTGACGTTCACCCTCGATGTTCTCGCGGATGACGGCATCGGGGCTCATCCAGAGTGTCAGACCGATGACCAGACCGAGCACTGCCTGTCCCAACAACTTCCAGATGGGGCGCATGCCGTCCTTCGTCTTCTTCATCTTGATGTAGTCGTCGGCAAAGCCAAGAGCGCCGAGCCACAGGGTGGTGAAGAGCATGAGGAGCATGTAGATGTTGCGGAGTCGGCCCAGCAACAGGCAAGGTAAGACTGTGGCTACGATGATGATGATGCCGCCCATGGTGGGCACACCCTTCTTCTCCACGCCGTACGGATCGATGCTGGCATCTCGCTGAGCTTCGTTGGCATTGTGCTTACGCATCCAACGGACGAAGTACTCGCCGAACCACATCGAGATGACGAGGCTCAGGACCAGCGTGAGGACTGCACGGAACGAGATGTAGTGCCACAGGTTGGCACCCGAGACTCCGTATTCGCCTAAATATCTGAACAGGTAGTATAGCATATCTTTTTTAGTTCATAGTTCATAGTTCATAGTCCATAGTTCATAGTTGAGGGCGTTTGTAACTCCCCTATAGGGCGTTGCCTCTTCCTCTATAGGGCGTTGCTCACTCCCCTATAGGGCGTTGGCACTTCCTCCGTCGCGAGTGGAAACTCGCTCCCCTTTGTGGGGCCGAAGCCACATTCAGTGGCTTCTCCGGAGCATACTCCGGACCCCAGTCGCCTCCATAGGGCGTTTTCAGAGCCCGAATGCCTCGCGTATCACCTCATGGTCGTCGAAGTGATGCTTCACGCCCTTGATGATCTGATAGTCCTCGTGTCCCTTGCCGGCTACGAGGATGACGTCGCCCGGCTGAGCCATTGTGCAAGCGGTGCGGATGGCTTCTCGGCGGTCCACTATGCTGATGACGCTGCGCCGCTGCGATGCGTCGAGACCAGCCAGCATGTCGTTGATGATGTCCTGGGGCTCCTCGTTCCTGGGGTTGTCACTCGTGATGATGACGCGGTCGCTGTTCTTCACGGCTTCCTGAGCCATCAGGGGGCGCTTGCCCTTATCGCGGTTGCCGCCTGCGCCGCAAACCGTCCAGCACTGTCCTTTGCCCGCCAGCACTTCGTTGATTGTCGTGAGGACGTTGACGAGGGCATCGGGTGTGTGGGCGTAATCGACGATGGCCGTGACGCCTTCCTTCGAGCGGATAGCCTCGAAGCGACCGTTGACAGGCTTTTGCGCACTGAGCAGGACGAGTGCCTGTTGCGGCTCGACGCCCAGCATGACGGCAGCGCCATAGACTGCCAGAAGGTTGCTGACGTTGAAACGTCCCACGAACTGCACGCTGACGTCCCTGCCGTCTATCTCAAGGTCCATGCCCTCGAAACTCTCCTCCATGATGCGGGCCTTGAAGTCGGCTGCAGAGTGGAGGGAGTAGGTCTTGACCTTCGCCTTGCAGTTCTGCACCATGACCATGCCGTTGCGGTCGTCGGCATTGATGATGGCGAAAGCATCGGCGGGCAAACTGTCGAAGAAGCCTTTCTTCGCGTCGCGATAGTTCTCGAACGTTCCGTGATAGTCCAGATGGTCGCGCGTCAAGTTGGTGAAGATACCGCCGCTGAACGAGAGGCCTCCGATGCGCTTCTGAGCGACACTGTGCGAGCTGACCTCCATGAAGGCGTAGGCACAACCCTCGTCGGCCATCTGCCCGAGCAGACGGTTCAGCGTGATGGGGTCGGGAGTCGTCACCTCAGTAGGCACAGGCTCACCATCTATGTAGTTGCAGACGGTGCTGCACAGTCCGCACTTGTAGCCAAGCTGGCGGAAGATATTGTAGAGCACGGTGGCGATGGTCGTCTTGCCATTCGTGCCGGTCACTCCGATGAGGTGCATGCGCTCGCTCGGGTCGCCGAAGAAGTGCGTGGCCAGCGTTCCGACCACATCCTCGGTGTTGGGATAGACCAGATACGTCACGCCGTCTTGCGTCGTGTCGGGCAACTGCTCGCACACCACAACACTCGCCCCCAGTTCGATTGCCCCAGCGATGAAGGTGTGGCCGTCAACCTGAGTGCCTCGCATGGCTACGAACACGGCGTCCTTCTTGATGCGACGACTGTCTATCTCGATGCCCGTCACTTCTCTGTCAATGCTACCCACCACCTGCTGTGGCTTGCAATCTTGTATGAGTTGTCTGAGGTTCATTTCCTTTATTATTTATTTAGGTGAGGCAGTTAATGTAATCGTTTTGCCCTTGACGGCATCGGAACCGGCCGGGATGTCTTGCCGCGTTATCTCTCCGCAGCCATTGATGCGGACGCGCAAGCCACGCTGCTGCAATGCATAGACGGCATCCTTCACACCCATGCCTGTGACGTCTGGCACTTTCTTCAGCGGAACAGTGTCTGCATCGACCAGGTTGAGTTGCTTCTTCTGCAGGCCCATACCCTCCACGATAGCTTCGGCACGACGCTTGCTGCCCTTCGTCACTTCGGGGACAAACACAGAGTTCGTGTCGGCTGCCGCTACTGCACTACGCATCGAGTCGCGCGACATGATGTACTGCGATATCTCGCTGAAGACGGGACCGCACTGTCCGCCACCCGATGCAGGCAGACCCCGCTTCCTGATGCAAACGATGCAACTGTACTTGGGGTCGTCGCTGGGGAAGTATCCACAGAAGCTGACCATATACTTGCGGCCGGCATAGGAGCCATTCTCGCTGAACTGCGCCGTTCCTGTCTTGCCGCTCACCTTGAAGAGCTTGCCGCCATTGCCGGCCTTCTTGCCGAGGCCGCCGCTCACAACATGCTCGAGGCAATACTGTATGTCACGAAGCGTGGAAGGCTTGCATATCCTTTCCTTGATGACTTCCGTCGGGAACTCGCGTATCACCATGCCGTCCTTCAGTTCGGCCTTTACGAAGCGTGGCTTCACCATCTTGCCGCCGTTGGCAATGGCATTGTAGAACGTCAGGGTACTGATGGGCGGAAGCATGGTCACGTAACCTATACTCATCCATGGCAGATCGGGCTTGCTCCAGTAACGGCTCTTGTCCTTTGGATGCGGGACATACGGCTCGCCTTTGCCCACAAAGGGAAGGTTGAGGGGAATGCCTACGCCCTCGCGGTGCAAACCATCCACATAAGCAGAAGGATTGCTGCCGTAAGCCTCATCGATGATGCTGCTTACGCCTATGTTACTGCTCTGCCCGAGGATGTCCTCCACCTTGAGTACACCATAGCCGCCACGGTTCCAGTTGTGGTCCTTCATCTTGCGGCCATGCATGTTGACGATGCCCGGGGCGCAGTTCACCTCCTTGTTCAGGGTTATCTTACCGTCCTCAAGAGCCACCATGATGCTGGCCGTCTTGAACGTCGAGCCAGGCTCCCAGAGGTCGCTCACGGCATTGTTCTTCATCTCGTAGTACTCGCCGTCCTCGCCACGAGTCAGGTTGACGATGGCCTTCACGTCGCCTGTCTTCACTTCCATCACAACGGCAACACCCACCTCGCCGTTCACCAACTCTTCCTTCAGCTTGCTGCGCAGGGTGCGGTCGGCAAAGTCCTGTATGTTGATGTCGATGGTGGTGAGCAGGTCATGCCCGTTCTCTGCCTGAGCATCTATGATGGGAACCCTCCTGTTGCGCACGGTGATGAAGTGCTTCGAGCCGGGCTTGCCACGAAGGATGCTGTCGAAGCTCAACTCCAAACCACACTTGGGCTTGCTGCTTGTATCGTTGTAAAGTTCGCCTATCGTGCGGCTTGCCAATCCGCCATAGGGTTTGAGGCGGAGCAACATCTCGTCGGCATGGAAGCCGCTCTTGTACATGCTCTCCCTGAGGAGGGGCAAATCCTTACAAGCACGATACTGAACGTAGCTGGCCAACTTGGGATAGATGCGCCAGGAGTACTTGCCGCGAGCCTTTCCCTGCAGCAGGCGCTGGCGGAACCATTGCTCGTCGCGGTCGGGGAAGATGCGGGCCAATCCCTTTGCAATACTGTCCAGGTCAACACGGAAAGCCGAGTCGCGGAAAGCCCTTGTCTTTGCCTCGATGCTCGAATCAGGGTCGTGCACGGCAAAGTCCATATAGAGAGCATACTTTGGCACAGTGCCAGAGAGGACTTGCCGGTCGCAGGAAAGAATGTTACCACGATTGGCAGGTATCTGGGCCGTCTTGCTGTTGCGTCCCACCTCTTTCCAATAATCACTCTCAGGCGGCAACATCGTATAGAGAGCCTTAGCCAGGATATACAATCCGGCTAGGAGCATCATCACAAAGATGAAGATGTAGCGTCTGGGAGCCTTATCTTTACCTGCTTGCTTCATTGTGGGCTTAGTCTTTCACGTTAATGATGAATGGTGCAACCTTGCTGGGAGTGAGCGTGCTGTCGCCTTGTTCGCGAAGTTTCTGCTCGAGTTGGCTTTGACGGCAGAGCAGCGTGAGTTCGCTGACGCGAGTGATGCTCCTGTATCGCCAGTCCTTGAGTTCTGCCTCGAGCTCTGTTTCCTTCATCATCTCCACCTGTGCCTGATAGCCGTTGGTGATGTAGAGGAAGATTCCGGCCAGGATGAGCAGCAACATCTTCCACTGGCTCAGGAACCAACGGGGAGCAGCGTCCAGCATCTGACGGATGTTGGCGGCAGTCAGTTCATCGACTTCATCGTCGTCGCTGACAAGCGAGCGCATCAGCTTCTCCTTGTCGCTGACTTGCTCCTTCTCTTCCTGAACCTCAGGAGTTTCCTGCACGTCCTGAGCTTCCTGCTCCACTTCCTGGAGTTCCTCGAAGTTATCTATCTCTATCTCTGCCATAGGATTGTCCCTATTCCTTAATCTTTAATCCCTAATCTTTAATCCTTCCTCCTTGCCACACGGAGCTTTGCCGAACGGCTGCGAGGATTGCTTTCCTGTTCTTCGTCACTCGGGACGATGACGCTTCTGTTGACTGCCTCGAGCGGTGCATTGCTGCGTCCGAAGAGGTCGGTCTCCACTTTTCCCTCGGCGTTGCCAGCCTTGACGATGTTCTTCACCATACGGTCCTCGAGGGAATGATAGGTGAGGATGCTGAGCCTGCCTGCTGGCTTGAGCAGTTTTGTAGCTGCATCGAGCATCTGCCTCAGGGCAACCATCTCGCCATTGACCTCTATGCGAAGCGCCTGGAAGACACGGGCCAAGTCTTTCTTCTCGCGGTCGTACCCCATCAATGGCTTCAGCACCTCCACCAGTTCTGTTGTAGTGGTGATGGGTTTCTGCTGACGTGCCTTGACGATGGCTGCAGCGATGCGGCGGCTGTTCTTCAGTTCGCCATAGAGATAGAGGATGTCGGAGAGCTGCTCTTCGCTGTACTCCTCCACTATCTTCTTCGCATTGAGACTGGCTTGGCGGTTCATCCTCATGTCGAGCGGAGCGTCGAAACGGAAGCTGAAGCCCCGTTCCTCCTCGTCGAAATGATGGCTGCTCACGCCCAGATCTGCCAGTATGCCGTCCACCTGCTCGTGTCCGTAGTAGAGCATCCAGTTCTTGAGGAAGCGGAAGTTGCTGCGGATGAAGGTGAAGTTCGCTTCGCCTTCCATCTCTTTGGCATTCTGCAGGGCATCCTCGTCCTGGTCGAAGCTGTAGAGATGTCCTGTGCCCTGAAGGCACCGGAGTATCTCCCTGCTGTGGCCGCCGCCACCGAATGTGAGGTCCACATATATGCCGCCGGGCTTGATGTCCAGTCCATCGACTGTCTCTTTCAACAGTACCGGCACATGATATTCCTCACACCTCGCGAACATTATAATATATTATTATATTATGTATTGTCGTCCTTCATCATCTCCTCCAAGATGCTGCCTACCTTCTCTGGGTCGCTGAGCAGGCCTTCGGCAGCTTGCTTGCTCCATATCTCGATGGTGTCGTCCACACCGATGAAGCGCACATCGCTCTTGATGCCTGCATGTTCCAGGTAACGGCGAGGGATGAGCATTCGCCCGCCGCTGTCGAGCGTGATGTTCTCAGCATCGGCCGTAAACAGACGCATGCCTTCGCGCTGATGGCGGTTGAAGGGGTTGGTGTGGGCTCGGATACTGTCAACCTGAGCGTCCCACACACTCTTTGGGTAGAGCACAAGGCAGTTCACGAAGAGGTCGCGACGCAGCACCAGCCCTTCCTCCTCTTCCTTCTGCAGGATTTTACGGAAGACGCTGGGCACGAAAACGCGTCCTTTCTCGTCTGTCTTGGCATCTATGCTTCCTGTAAATCTCATCGATTTTAGGCTTTTATTGCAATTTCTGGTGCAAAGATACACAATTCCCCACAATTCCCCACACTTTCTTTAAACTTTTTTTTCTTAGCAACTTAGCATATCTTGTTGATAACCTGCCGCCACGTCACTCTTTTGTTTTCGCAAAAGGCCATAAATAAAGGACTTTCAGCACACTACGACATATAAGAAAGTGCTGTTGAAAACTTTTTTACTTACATTACAAAATTGGTGGGGGAAAGTTTCATTTCGACAAAAATATATCACTTACTTGCCATATTTACATTAAAGCCCATGAGTATTATGCGTGTTAACTTACATTAAATATTCTATGAGGACCATTCGTTCTATGCTTTATTTTTGTATCTTTGACATGCGTCGAAGGTACTTCCGCTCGACAATAAAAAGAAAAACTTCGGTTTTCCTTTTGTATTGTACTCGCTTATTCGTACCTTTGTTGTCCTAAAGAGCACTTTACACTTAGTTATTATGTCATTTAAAAGAATTCTTCCCTTGCTTTTGCTTCTTTGGGCAAGAACAGCATATGCTGCTGATAAAGTTACAGACTTCATTCTTGATACAGTAGATAGCGGGGAGGGCTTCTGGCCTTGCCTCTTCTACGAACTGAACTACAATACCGATATCTCGCCGGCGGAAAAGGCCAAGTGGTATGCTCTTGACGAGGACGAGAGCTATTGGCGCGAAGGCATCGGCCCGTTTAGCATCGACCAGAACAAGTTCCTCGTCACGCAATGGCAGAGCACCGTACATCCTATCCTCATCCGACGCCATTTCACACTCACGGCAGAGGACCTGCTAAAGATTGAGGTTGGCGTTGTCAATATGGTGTACAGCTACGACGAGAATCCTACGTTCTGGCTTAATGGCACGCGCATCGCTACAGCAACCGGGTGGAACGACAACAACTATGCCAACCTGCGCTTCTCGAACACCCGAAAGAAGTTGCTGGTGGAGGGAGACAATGTACTTTGTGTCTCCCTGCAGCAAGGTGCTGGAGGCGGGCACATCGACTACGGACTGTCCGTTACATACGACCCGACAAGCACAGCTATCAGTCCTCTTATTTCATCTCCCGAGGAGGATGGACGTGTCTATAACCTGTTCGGGCAGCAGATATCTGCAGAAGCAAAACATCAAGGTATCATTATCTCACAAGGTAAAAAGATTATTCGCAAATAACTATGTACATGAATAAAGCCCTTTCCTTCCTGACACTCATGCTTATTACCGCATGCTGCCAGGCACAGACCAGCGTCACTATTGTAGATTGCCCCGACCGCGAGCAGACCAATGCAAACTACACCAACTTCCGTGAACCCCTGCAGCAGGCGCCGCTCCTGAAGCTGCCCGTTGGCAAGGTACAGCCCAAAGGCTGGCTTCGCAAATACCTTGAGTTGCAGCGCGACGGACTGAACGGACAGCTCGGCACCGTCAGTGCATGGCTCGACAAGAACAACAACCAATGGCTCTCCAATCAGGGCGACCACGGATGGGAAGAGGTACCTTACTGGATCAGAGGCTACAGCAGTCTGGCCTTCATCCTGGACGATGCTGCTATGAAGAGCGAGGTGGACACATGGATCAATGCCGTGCTCAACAACCAAGCCTCCAACGGACGCCTCGGTCCCGACGGATATGACGGCTCCAGCCCCGACCTCTGGGCCAAGATGCCGATGCTCTGGGCACTACAAACCTACTACGAAGCCACCGGCAAGGCTCGTGTGCTGACTGCCATGAACCGCCACTTCAAGTGGGAACTGAACATCGACGACAGCAAGTTCCTGAAAGGTCTTTGGCAGGAAAAGCGTGGCGGCGACAACCTCTGGAGCGTGCTCTGGCTCTATAACCGCAACGGCGACAAGACCATCTTGCCACTCATTGACAAGCTACACCGTGCCACATCCGACTGGACGATGCAAGGCAACCTGCCCAACTTCCACGGCGTGAACGTGGCCCAAGGATTCCGCGAACCTGCCACATATTATATGTACACAGGCGACCCTGATATGCTTGAGGCAACCTACCGCGCCCATAACGAGATGCGCAACCGCTTCGGACAGATGCCGGGCGGCATGTATGCTGCCGACGAGAACGCCCGCGCCGGATATTACGACCCACGCAATGGTGCCGAAACCTGTGCTATCGTAGAACAGATGGCAAGCGACGAGATTCTGATGGGCATCACAGGCGACATCTTCTGGGCTGACCATTGCGAGAACGTTGCCTTCAACTCCCTGCCTGCCGCACTTACGCCCGACATGCGAGCCTTGCGCTATATCACTTCGGCCAACATGGCTATCAGCGACGAGAAGAACCATGCGCCCAGCATCGACAATGCCTTGCGCGGCATGCTCAGCATGAGTCCCTTCAGCTCCCGCTGCTGTCAGCACAACCACGGCATGGGCTGGCCTTATTTCTCTGAGCACCTTGTGATGGCAAGTGCCGATGGCGGACTGGCCACGATGCTCTATGCAGCCAACGAGACGACGGCTCTGGTGGCCGACGGCGTTTCGCTCCGTATGGTAGAAGCCACTCACTATCCCTTCGACGAAACAATTACGCTGACGCTCCACCCCGAACGGAGTGTCACCTTCCCCCTCTACCTGCGCATCCCTGCCTGGGCAGAAGGGGCATCTGTCAGCGTGAACGGCGAGAATCAAGCCATTGCAGAGGCTGCCGGACGCTATGTCCGCATCCAGCGCGAATGGCAGGAAGGCGATGTCGTCAGCCTGCGTCTGCCCATGACAGTTCGCTCCACCGTTTGGCAGCAGAACAAGTCGAGCGTCAGCGTCGATTATGGTCCGCTCACCCTCTCGCTCAAGATAGACGAGGAGTTCGAAGAGCACGACAGCCGCGACCCGGAGTTCGTGCAGGATGACTCGCACTGGCAGTCGGGCGTCGATGCCTCGCTGTGGCCCTGCTATGTGCTGCGGGCGAAGAGCGACTGGAACTATGGTCTGGTGGTCGATGAGCAGAACCTTCCCATCGAGTTCAGCGTCCAGCATAAGCCTTGGCCCGAGAACGACCAACCCTTCACCCTCGAAGGTGTGCCCTTGGAGTTCACGGCCGTCGGCCGTCAGATACCGTCGTGGAAGTTCGACGCTACAGGCATGACGGACTTCCTCCCCACCAAATATGCTGCACGCGCCACAGAGACAACGCCCATCACTCTTGTTCCGATGGGAGCTGCCCGCCTGCGTATCTCAGCCTTTCCCAGAGAAAAGGAATAGACCTTCAGACGTATTCGAGTGTCAGGAGACGGTCTGGGGAGAAGACGTGCTGTGCTGTCTGGAGCAGGTCGTCGGGTGTGAGGGCGTCGAGGCGCTCGAAGAGTTGTTCCTTTGTGAGCGTCTTGCCGTAATGAAGAAAACGTTTTGCCATGCCGATGGCTACGTTCTCGAAGTTGTCGTAGGAGATGCCTATCTGGCCTTTCAGTTGCCGGCGTGCGGCATCGAGGGTGCGCTGGGACATGGGGCTTTGCGTGAGCTTGTCCAGTTCCCGAAGGACGAGTCGGCGGCAACGGGCGCGGTCTTTTGCGTCACAACCGTAATAGACCGACCAGAAGCCTGTGTCGGTATAGGCCACGCTGTTGCTTTCCACGGTATATACAAGCCCGTTCCGTTCGCGCAGGGCGAGGTTCAGGCGGCTCGACATGGCTGGTCCGCCCAGCATGTTGCTGAGGAAATAGAGGTTCAGGTGGCGGGGGTCGGAGGCTGCGAAGGCTTGTGCTCCGACGACGACATGCGCCTGGTGTGTGTCTTTCTTGCGGATGATGTGGTTATCCCCCTGTAGGGGAGTTTGCATTCCCCTATAGGGCATTCGTTCTTCCCCTATAGGGGAGCAGTCATTCCTCCATAGGGCGTTGGACTTCCCTCCCTGAAGGAATTTCTCTGCCGCACGGAGCACCTGTTCGGGCTTTACGTTGCCCAGGACGTAGAGCACCATCCGCTCTGGCCGGTAAAGCCTTCGCGCGAACTGTTGCATGTCGGCAGAGCGGAAGGTTCGGAGCGTGTCGGCGTCGCCCAAGATGTTGCGGCCCAGCGGATGCTCGGGGAAGAGGAGGCTCTCGAACTCGTCGTAGATGAGTTCCGAAGGCTGGTCCCTGTAGCTCTCTATCTCGTCGATGACGACTTCCACCTCGTGCGCCATCTCTTCGTCGGGATAGGTGCTGGAGAGGGTTATGTCGAGGAGCAGGTCGATGGCTCGGCCGACGTGCCCTTGCAGGCAAGTGCAGTAATAGACCGTCTCCTCCTTGCCCGTGAAGGCATTGAGTTCTCCGCCCACGCTTTCCATGCAGGAGATGACCTGACGTGCTGAGCGTCGCTGGGTTCCCTTGAACGACATGTGCTCGGTGAAATGCGCCATGCCGCTCTCCTGAGGCAGTTCGTCGCGTGTGCCGGCATCGACTGCGAGACCGAGATAGACTGCATCCGTCCGGCCTGGAGCACAGACGATGCGTAGTCCCTGTGGAAGCGTGTAAGTGGTGAACATCTTGTGAAACGAGAAGGCGGGAAGCCTTTACTGCTCCCCGCCTTCCTCTATCTCTTTGTATTGTTTAGTTCTTGAAGAAGTCCTTAACGGCCTCGTTGGGAACCATCTGCTCGTCGAAAGAGTAGGATCCCGTCTGAGGGTTCTTCACCATCTTGATAACCTTGGTGTATGAACGGCCATCGGTTTTACCCGTCTGAAGGGTAGCGACTGTCTTTTTTGCCATAGTTCTGTTGTTTTATTTACTTGATTTCCTTGTGAACAGTCATCTTCTTCAAGATGGGGTTGTACTTCTTGAGCTCGAGGCGCTCGGGAGTATTCTTCCTGTTCTTAGTGGTGATGTAGCGAGATGTGCCTGGCAGACCGCTCTGCTTCATCTCTGTGCATTCCAGAATCACCTGGACTCTGTTGCCTTTAACTTTCTTTGCCATAGTTTCTGAATGTTTAGCGGTTAGCCGATTACACGAATTTCTTTCCAATCACAATAACCCTGAGCCACTGCATTCTTCAGAGCGGCGTCGAGTCCTACCTTATTGATATAGCGCAGACCGGAAGCGCTGATGTTCAGACTGATCCAGCAATCCTCTTCCACATAGTAGAACTTCTTGGTGAACAGGTTCACGTCGAAAGTCCTCTTCGTGCGACGCTTGGAGTGTGACACGTTATTGCCAATCATGGCCTTCTTACCGGTAATTTGACAAATCTTAGACATTTCTAATCTTCTCTTTTTAGTCTATTCCAATAGACGACTTTTTCCAAACCGGCTGCAAAGGTACGACAATTTTTCATTCCACCAAGCATTTTCCGCCTTTTTTCTTATTTAATATGTGTTTTTGTTCCTTTTTTTCGTATCTTTGCATCAGTTTTAAACTAAAATACCATGCAAACGAAGTCTCTTCTTTTATTATTGCTCCTCGCCCCTTGCTCCCTTGTGTGGGCCGAAGACTACACCGTCACATCGCCCGACGGAAGCCTGAAGGCAACTGTTTCCCTTACGGACGGCAAACTCTCCTACTCTGTCAGTCGAGGCGACAGAACCATCGTCTCCGAGTCACCGCTCGGGTTGAGACTTTCCACCAGCAACCTCACGGAAAGCCTGGAACTGGTGGAGGTGGATTCCGGCACCGTTGATGACAGCTACACCCTGCCCGTCGGCAAACGCAGCCAACTGCGCGACCACTGCAACACCCTCACACTTACCCTGAAGAGGAACACTTGGAGGATGAATGTCCTGTTCCGCCTCTACGACGACGGCTTTGCTTTCCGATACCTTGTCCCCAGGTTTGGCGGACACACTTCTGCCGTACTTACCGACGAGGCGAGCCGCATTCGTGTGGCAAACATCAAGAGCACGACGGCCTGCCGCTTCTTGGGAAACTCGGGTGGCAACGACCCTAACTATCCCTACGAAGGCTTTTACACGAAATACAACAACTGGCAGACGCTCCGCGAGACGGGCGATGCCCGATACAACTCCCCTACCCTCGTCTATAACGGCACCGACTATTTGCTCATCTCCGAAGCCGACTGCCGAGGCTTCTTCTGCACCTCGCTGACCAAAGCCGAGGAAACGGAAGGCGAGTTCTCATACAGCTGGACGGGCCAGACAAAGGATTATGCCGAGGACAAGACGCATCGCATCTCCTGCACCCTGCCTACCCAAACGCCTTGGCGAATGGTGGTGTGCGGCTCGCCGAAGACTATCTTCGAGACCACAATGACCGAGAATCTCTGTCCGCCTACCGAGATGACCGACCTAAGTTGGATTAAGCCAGGCGTCTCTGCTTGGTATTGGGGCGGCTCAGATGGTGGCAAAGGTGAAATCAGAGATGCTTACGGCGGACTCCGCGAAGGCGAGTGGGCTCACTGCGAACTGGCTGCCGACATGGGCTGGCCGTACTACCTTATCGATGCAGGCTGGAGCTCGTCGTGGTTCCCTGGCTTCGTCAACGATGCGAACGCGAAAGGCGTCGATTGCCTGCTCTGGCAGAATGCCAACCTGGGCGCCAGTCAGGACTTCTCGAACGATAAGATGGACGCTACCCTGAAGAGATGGCAAGGCTGGGGCATCAAAGGCATCAAGGTCGATTTCTGGGAAGACGATTCGAAGGAGACAATGGAGCGAATGGAGAACCTCTACAAGACCGCAGCAAAGTATCACATGCTCGTCAACCTCCACGGCTGCACACGTCCTTCTGGCCTGCGCCGCACCTATCCGCACATCATGACGCAGGAGGGCATCTATGGCGGCGAGCAACAGTTCTGGAACCCAAAGTTGAACTCCACGCAGCACCACCTCGACGTCCTCTTCACCCGCAATGTGGTCGGTGCGATGGACTTCACGCCTGGCGACTTCGCAACATGGCGAGGCAACATCATGACGCAACGGAGTCTGGGCCATCACCTCGCCCTGACTACCCTCTTCGAGAGTGGTATCGTACACATCGCCGAAGCACCGCAGAACCTGAAGTACTTCATCGGCAAGGACATCATGAAGCGTCTGCCTGCAGCCTGGGACGAGAGTCTGCTCCTGGAGGGCAACCCGACTTCCTACGCCACTGTGGCCAGAAGGAAAGGCAGCGATTGGTGGCTGTCGGGCATCAGCGTCAACGAGCGCACTGCACGCATGAAGCTCGACTTCCTCGACGAGGGAACGACCTACACGGCCTACATCTACAAAGACGGGAACTGCCGCACCGACCTCAAGTTCGAGAAGAGGCAAGTGACGAAGGACAAGATCCTCAGCCTGAAGGAACTGAGCGAGGGCGGATTCCTCGTGCAGATATCTCCCGACGACAACCTCGCCGTGCCTTTGGAACGCACTACCTACGAGGCAGAAGCCTCCGGCAACACCCTGACCGGCGACACAAGGAGGGAGACTTACAGCACGCTCCATGCTTCCGGAGGCGGCTACGTGGGCTACCTCGGCAACGGCGGCAAGATACAGTTCAACCGCATCAAGGCCACACACGACGGCGAGTACATCCTTACCTTATATTATATGTCGCGAGACACACGCCCGGCCAAGCTCTTCGTCAACGGCGAACAGATTGGCGACACCATCATCTTCAAGGACAATGGCGACTGCACCAGCTCGTGGGACCCCGACGGCATGGGGTGGAAGATGTTCCCCATCACCCTGAAGAAAGGCTCTACGAATATTGTAACCATCCAATCGTTAGACGACTCCTGGGCACCTAACTTCGACCGCATCACCATCCATCCTGTCCTCTCCGACGAAGAGGTGACAGCCATCGACCCTAAAGTCCTTAAGGACCCTAAGGACCTTAAAGACCCTAACTACTTCGCCCTCGACGGCCGCAAGCTGGCAGGCACTCCTGCGCGGGGCATTTACATTCACGACGGAAAGAAACTCTTGAAGCAATGAGACACACAACACTCCTGACATTCCTTGCCTGGGCTCTCTTCTGCTCGGCACAGACCGCCCAAGACGCCTGCACCAGCATCATGGTGGGCAAACAAGCATCGACCGACGGCTCGGTCATGACGAGCCACACCTGCGACTCGTGGTATCGCACCTGGATGAGCATAGAGCCTGCCAAGGACTATCCGCGCGACACCATCATGAGCATCTACGAAGGCCTGATGCACACCGAGAACAGCGGCGACATGACGGGCGTCAAGGAACGCGGAACGATACCTCAGGCGCGTCACACCTACCGCTTCCTCAATACGGCCTACCCCTGCCTGAACGAGAAGCAGTTGGGAATGGGCGAGACGACCATCAGCGGTCGCGACACCCTGCAGAACAAGAAGGGACTCTTCATGATTGAGGAACTGCAACGCGTCGCCCTGCAACGCTGCTCCACAGCTCGCCAGGCCATACGCCTCATGGGAAGCCTCATCAAGCAATATGGCTACGGCGACAGCGGCGAATGCCTCACCATTGCCGACCAGAACGAGGTGTGGATCTTCGAAGTCTTCGGCGAAGGACCGAAGCAAATCGGTGGCGTATGGGCAGCACAACGCATCCCCGACGATGAGGTTGCCGTCAGCGCCAACATCTGCCGCATAGGCCGACTCGACCTCAACGACACGGACCACTTCATGGCTTCGGACAATGTCTTCAGCGTCGCCAAGCAACTGGGGCTGTGGGACGGCAAGGAGGAGTTCTCGTTCTGGAAAGCCTATTCGGGTGGTAACTATTTTAACGAGCCGAAGAACTACAGCGTGCGCGAACTTTTCATCATGCAGCAGCTGGCTCCCGATGCCAATTTTACCGATGAAATGGGCGAATTACCGCTCTCGGTGAAGCCAAAAGAGAAGGTTTCCGTCGAGAGGGTCTCGAAGCTTCTTGGCTCTTATTACGAGGGAACGGATCTGAGCTTGTCGTGCAAAATCGACTCGCTGGCAAAAGATGGCAACGGGGTGAAACTGAAAGGGGGCAAGCCCTTGATAAGTAACCCTTGGATGCGGCCCGACGAGATACGACGTTATGCCGGACTGCTGAACGACAGCACGATGGCCAACATACGTACCGTCAGCGTATCGTGGTGTGCCTACAGCACCATCATCCAGCTGCGTTCGTGGATGCCCGACGACATTGGCGGCGTGGCCTGGATAGCGCTCGACAACCCTGGGCAGTCGCCTCGCTTCCCCATCTTCTCAGGAAACACAGAGCTGCCCATGATGCTTGGCGTGTGTGGTCAGCATCGGAAAAGAGACGATGCAGCACTCTGGCATTACCGCGAAGCGAACCGCATTTCTTCGATGAAGTGGGGACAAACGCGCACTTCGCTGCAAAAAGCACAGCAGCATTTCCTCGACAAAGCAGCACGCGAACAGTCTTTCGTGGAGCAGACGTGGTGGAACACCGAGGAGAAGCAGCGGACTGCTTTCCTGAATGGCTATACGGCCGACTTCTTCAACGCCACCATCGGCAGCTGGGACGAACTGGCACGCAAGTACTGGCGACAGTTCTGGTCGGGCTTCTAAGGCACACAAGAAAAAGTGAAAATTGAAAAGGTGAAAAGGTGAAAAAGGAATCCTTTTCATCCGCTCAATCCGTGTTCGCTTAAACTCTTAAACCTTTAAACTTTTCAACTTTTTATAGGGACGTGTCCTTAAAATCCACGTGAGGATTTTAAAGATCTCTATAATATCTCTATAATATCCCTATAATATCAAGAAAAGACCTCTATAATACCAAGTAAAGACCTCCAATGGAACAAGCAAACAGCAAGGTAACATCTCCTATATATGTCCGGTATATGTCCGGTATATGTCCGGTATATGTCCGGTAGAAAAGCGGACATATACCGAACAAGTACCGAACTTATAGCGGACAACGATAGGAGGAACATAGGGGCTGCGTGGGAGCAACTATATGGATAGAATTGAGGTCTTTATGAGAAGTAATAGAGATCGACATGAACTTTCACTGACTCTGACTAATCTTTAACGGTTATTACGAACACGAATTGCACGAATTACACTAATTATCTTTAACCTTTAAACTTTAAACTTTAAACTTTATCCGAGTCATTCGTGGTCGTTAAATAATAAATTCGTTGTTTCAATGTTCAATGTTCAATGAACCAACTTTTCATTTTTCATTTTTTCATTTTTCATTTTTAATTTTTCCCCATTTCATCGAGAAAAACAGCATTTTGGAAGAAAATAACAAATATTTTGGAAGATTTTAACAACTGGCTTTCCGGAAAATAGTCCTACTTTTGCAGCAGAAAAGATTGCGGAACATTTGGCGTCTTAAGCAAAAAAACATATCTTTGCATTAACATTATTAACTTTAAATACTACCATTATGAAGAAACTTCAACTCTTATCTCTCTTGCTGATGCTGGCTTGCTTCGTGCCTCAGGCAGCGCGTGCCGAGTACTACGGCATCAAGGTTGGCGGCGTGGATGTCACCTCCAACAATGCCTCAAACGTCACAGGCGATAACATCAAGGCGAGGGACTCATCGCTCCCCTTCTCAGTGGTTTATAATGCCTCGACCAAGACGCTGACGCTCGACAATATCAGGATTGAACGCAAGGGCAGCTATAACCGCGCCATACTCAATGAGAGTTGCGACGGACTGCTGATTGTCATAAAAAGCCACTGCGCGCTTCATGCTCAGGACTCCTCGCCCGTTAGGCTCAACAAGAATACCACCATAAGGTCAAGAATGGAAGACGGTAAATATGTTGGACTTCTGGAAATTTTGGGAGAGTATGAGGATGGGTTGACCGTTGGCAATGGTGCCACATTGACTCTCGACGGGGTTTGGGGCGACATATACGCTTTAAGAAGCAGTGGATTGGAAGGCGCCACAGGAAATGAAAAGGTGATAATAAAAAACAATTCTATTGTAGCATTCTCTTATTCTTCTTCATACGATGGCAATTTATCAATTAAAGACATAGCATCACTCGACATACGAGGATCATATGTAACATTTGGCCCAACCAGCGGTTTGGAATCGATAACATATTCCGACTGTATGCAATTTAAGGGTTTTTATGCACCGTATGTTAGTATCGATGCAACGACTTTCCCCGATGAAAAGCTTCGCGAATACATCCTGAGTACTGACTATAACTACGAAGGAAAAGGCGTACTTATTCATCTTCCTCAAGGCTGGGGATATTTTCCAATAAATCAAGGAAATACCATAGAAGGCGCCAAATCGATAAGCGCAATCAACAGGGACATTTCCAACGCAAAAGGACTGGAACTGTTTGTAAATCTGACGGATTTGAATGTCTACGAAAACAATCTGTCTGCGCTCAACGTGACTCCATTCAAATCGTTGCTTACTTTGAATTGCGGAAATAATAAGTTGTCGGCACTCAATCTGACAAACAATACAGAACTGACGAATTTAAACTGCAGCAACAATCAACTGACAACACTTAATCTGGCGAATCAGACAAAGTTGATAGGTCTTGATTGTGGGAATAACCAGCTCACTTCGCTCACACTGGCATGCAGCGATACACTGACAGGCCTAAGATGCGGTGGAAATAAACTGACGTCGTTGAATCTTTCCGAATATAAGAAATTAAACACATTGTATTGCGGCACAAACCGACTCACATCGCTGACGCTTCCGAAGGGAGATGCCCTGCGCGAAGTGTATTGCTATGAAAACAAACTGACGACGCTCGACGTTTCGGGCAATACGGAGCTGACATATTTAGATTGTGAGAATAACAAACTGACGACGCTCGACGTTTCGGGCAATACGGAGCTGACATATTTAGATTGTCGGATTAACTCACTGACTTCGCTCAACGTGAAGAATTGCGGAAAGCTCGCAACCCTGTATTGTAATCAAAATAAACTGAGCGAATTAGACCTGACCGACAACACAGCAATGACATGGCTCGACTGCAGCAATAATGTCCTGACCGCACTCAATGTCTCAAAGAATAGGGATCTGAAAAGAATCAATGCCTCGTACAACAAACTGGAAACATTGGATATGACGTGGAACAATAAAACCAATGACGGGGTAATTATTTATGGAAATAAGATAAAAGGCGAAGGCCTTGACAACCTGATAGCCAAACTCCCCGCTGTGGAAGGACGCAAATTATACCTTGTGGACCACCGATACGAAAACGAGGATAATGAGTGTACCGCTGCACAGGTGGAAGCTGCACAGAACAAGGGATGGACTATCTACCATCAGTGGGGAAATCAAGATATACCGACCACCGAGTGTAAAAACTACGACCTCTGGATAGCAGGCCTCCGCGCATGTAACCACGGCACAGGATTTGCACGTGCCAAATACGACAATACCACGACAACGCTCACACTCAACAATGCCGGCATCACCTACGACGGTGCGATAGCCATCCAGTCGAAGATTGACAATCTGAATGTGGTACTTACAGGCAAGAACACCATCAACACTCCGGGCTCGTCGATAGGTATGCGACTCATTAAGAATACCGAGAACAGCAAGGTGACCTTCTCCGGTGGCGGTGAGCTCAACATCACATCGGGCGGCATAGCATTCATGACACACGCCGATGTGGAGTTTAAGGACGGCGTGAAGGTGTCGGCAGAGAGCACCGACGTGTTCAACGGCATGCAGGGACGCAGGTCCTCAGGCGACGGTAACTTCCCCTCTATCACCATATCGGGCGAAGGCACAGAGGTGAAGGCTAAGGGCGGCTCGCAAGGTTCGGTGCTGAACTTCCACGCCCTGAACCTCAACGACGGCATCACCATAGCCGAGCCTTTCGGAGCAACATTTGCCGAGGACTACGGTGTGATTAAGGATAACAGAATCGTAGCCGGCGAATGGGTGGTCTTTGCCGGTCAGGACTACATCGATGGCATTAAGGACCTCAAGGACTCTAAGGACCTTAACGACCTTAACGACTCTACCTATAATCTGGCTGGCCAGAAGGTAGGCAAGGACTACAAGGGCATCGTCATCCAGGGCGGCAAGAAACTGCTGAAGAAGTAGATTTAATAACGGTTAAAGGTTAACGGTTAACGGTTAAAGACAAATCCGTGTTCGAATAACGGTTATGCGCGGAACCATCTTCGTGGATGCTCTAGCACCACGGCGCGCTTTTTATGCGCGGATCCATCTTCGTGGATGCTCTAGCACCACGGCGCGCTTTTTATGCGCGGATCCATCTTACATCTTACATCTTCCCTCTTCCATCAGCAAAAAGAAAAACTTGGCTTTTCTTTTTGTATTTCTCTCACTTATTCGTACCTTTGCAGGCGCTAAAACGTTTCTAAACAACTATAATTATGAAAAGAAGTATCAGCATCATCGCGTTTTTGTTCGCCGTAATCACCATCTACGGACAGTCGAACCACTACCTGACCAAGGAGGAAGCTCCCCTGGACACTACCTTCATCGGTCCCCCACCAGCATTCGGCTCGCTGCTCTTCGAACAGGACTTCCATATGTATCAGTACGGCAAGACGCTCCGCGACACTCCGCGCGGCAAGCAAGCCGTCAAGGACGCCAACACCTCGACCGACAACATCCTGGACGTCTTCTCCGAAGCCTTCGGCATGAAGCTCTCGAAAGAAGACACACCGGAAATCTATAACCTCATTAACCGCATGAAGGAAGATGCAGGCAGCTATGCCACTCGCTGCACGAAGAACCTCTACAAGCGCACCCGTCCCTATGCCCTCTACAACGAGCCCACACCCGTGCCCGAAGCAGAGGAGCACCTTCGCCACAACGGCAGCTACGTATCAGGTCACAGCGCAACAGGCGTCGCCGTCTCGATGGTGCTGGCCTGCATCAATCCCGAACGTCAGAACCAGCTCTACAAGCGCGGCCTCGACTTTGGCGAAAGCCGCTGGATAGTAGGCTTCCACCACTACAGCGACGTCAAGGCCGGCCAGATGGTAGGTGCACTCGTCCTGCCCGCCCTGATGAACAACAAAGACTTCATGGACCAGCTTGCCAAAGCAAAGAAAGAGTTCGAGAAACTGAAGAAGGGAAAGTAAATCCAGCCTGCCAGACAGAAATAATTAGGGGAGCCACATCAGCTCCCCTAATCTTTTTTATAACTCATAGACGGTAATGCCGTCAGCCTTCAGACGTGAACGCAACTTAGAAACTAAGACGCGAACCGTCATCTCATATCGACGCTGTATCTTGTCCTTTGAGCGTTTGTTGCTGTACATCTTCTTGTCTGCCCAGCTTGCATAGTTCTTGTATTCGCCACCATCTTCAAAGAAAGCGTCGAAATACTCCTGGTGCTTGCGATGCTCTGTCTTTGAAACGAGAGGCAATGCATTAACCTTACCAGAATGAACACCCATAAAAAGGAATGCATATACAGCATTCTTCAGACACTGCTCCTTTACGTCTGCTCTGTCGCGGCCTTCACCGGAGACACGGACAGTCTGACTGCCATCCAGCTCAGATGCAATACCCGTGATATACATATCAACCTCGCGGGACACATACTGAGCACTGACGCTTACCGGTAAAAGGAACAGCAATGAGATGAGCAGGAGAGCCTGCTTTCTTACTGATTTATTCATAGTATTTACCACCATCTGTTAATAACTTGTGTTCTATAAACCACCTGAGGACGGCTCTTGGCGTATGCCACAGCAACATCGCGACATGCGTTGATGCGAGCCTTCTCGAGTGTTGCAGCAGTATTGATGCGAGCCTTCTCCAAAGCAACAGCATCCTTGTACTTCTGGTCTGTGACATTCTGCACACGAGCCTCAATCTTCTTCATCAGAGCCTGAGCCTGAGGATAGCACTTGGCGCTCGTGTCGATTGTAGAAAGGATAGCCATAGCCTCTTCAGCAGCAGGACCAGGATTAGGATCGGCACTCCACACAGCCTGTGCTTCGGCCAGGACCTGAGCAGCATCATGGTTGATGTGCTCCTGATAAACCTGATTCATCAAAGACACTGCTTGAGGATAGCAAGCACATTCCTGAGGGATGACAGACAGCTCATAAAGAGCCTGCTCCCATTCCTGAGCAGTAATCAGGCTCTTTGCCTTCTGAATGATGGCTGGACCATTCTTGTCGAAATAGTTTATGATGTTCTGCTTGGACTCAGCAATGAGGTTCTTCAGTTCAGGTGTAGCCTTAATGTTCCTGAAACCGGCAAGCATTGCCGCCTGCTCTGTCTGTCCAGAACCCTTCACCTCCTGTACGCAAGAACCAAAGCATGTGCCCGACTCTGCATCACCCACAGCAATGGACACCTGCATGTTCTGGCCAATGCGTGGAGGTGCTCCGCCCGTCATGTAACGGTCTAAGAGATTTACCCTCACTGCCAAGATGAAACGACCTCCATAGCCACTCTCCATGCCCATCTGTGAGATAAGGGAACGCAGGCGGTTCTCTATTACAGACGCGTTGTTGCGGTCAACACCTCCCGTAGTGGCTGACACATAGGGAGTGAGTTGTATCTGGCCGTAACTGCTTATCGCCGCTACACTTACCAGAGCCAGTAATAACAATATACGCTTCATAATCATATACATTAGTTTGTTTGTGTTGTTTAACCGCCCACAGCAATTGCCAGAGAACCTACACCAAGCTTCTTCACATCAATGTTCACACCTACACCACTTAACTTGTTCTGCAGTTGCTCGCCGATGTCTTCAAGCTTAGAACTGAGGTCTATACGCACACGATACTCCTGCATGCGTGCTGTATCCGTCTTGTTGCTGCTTACACCATTCTTGGCAATGCCCTTCATTACATCGCGGAAATAGTACTTCATCGTTTGGCCCTCTATCTGGTCCGTGTTAAAGTTCAAACCACCTCTGGTGCCAATTATGACCTTCACTTCACGACCATATTTGAGTGTCTTCTCGAAACTCTCTTTGAGTTTGTCGCTAAAGTCTGCCATGTGGCTTTCGATAACCCTTCTCAGGTCACCCTTCAAGCCTTCGGCAGAAAGATTTCCCGGTTCATCAATAGAGGCTATGACATCATTTGTATAATAATCCTTTGCAAGCAACTGGACAGAATACTGAGAAGAGCCCAGCACCTGCTTCTCCAACTTCCAGTTTACCTCTATCTTGATGTCTGGAATTACTCGCTGTGCATTATCATCCAGGTCGAAGCCCATCTCGTCTGCCAATGCGGCATTTTCATCCAAGCCACCCAAAGACTGCTTCAAGTCCTCACACTTAAAACCGATTGCAGTAAGTGTTGCTGATGTTGTGGAAAGGGCCGTAGAGATTTCTGTCCTATCGATGTTCTCGTTGTCGAATGCCTTCTGATAATCTGAGTTCCACCTTGAACGGCCATTGGTGGAGACATTTTCCCCATAATTATGTTCCTTCATCCATGCTTCAGAAGGGAACAACATTAATGTTGGCATCTGAGCCATCGCAGTGATGCCAATGATACCTGCGACGATTGTTGATGTTATTCTTTTCATTTCTTACGCTTAAATAAATTATTGCATCATCATGTCAAACACATTCGTCAGTACGCCATCTGCTTCGAGACGCTTTCTCAGACTGTTGAGGTTTACTTTGACAGTAATGCCCACCTTGTATTCCTTGCCTGAGAGCTTAATCTCTTCGTGGAAACCTTTGTTTGTTTCCTGAATGTACTGCAAGTACTCTTTGCGTCCGAAGAAGCGGTCGAAGTATTCCTTTTGAGCATCATAAGGAGTGGTTCCCATCAATTCGGGAATTCTTCCCTGCGTGTCTGTCTGTTCAAGGCCTTTGAAAAGGATGCCGTGAATGGCATTGCGCTTACCTATATCTGCAGTCAGCAGTCCCTTCTTTCCGTAGCTGTAAACTTTGAAGATTACATAGTTATTGTCGCGAGAGACAGGACAATCCTCACGAGTCAGTTCATAATCAAAGGAGATTTCCTCCTTGTCTTTGTCTTTGGCAGAAGCCGTAGTGGCCACAAGCATCATTGCAGCCACTGCAAACAGGTATTTAAAAACTTTCATAGTATTAAAATATATGTATTACACTATTTATTTCTTCTTCTTGCTGCCGCCAAATCTTACATAAGAGCAGCCCTTTGCCTTACCGTTGAGCAGCGTGTACTGAAGGTTTGCATTGCTATCTTCTGCAGCAGCCATATTAGCCTCAACGTCGTCAGCGTCTGTGTTATTGTTCCAGAGTCCACCCTTGGCAACAGAAAGGTCGCCACTGGGAATCAACTTGCCTTCTGCATCGAGCTTAAGAGCAACGAACTTGGAATCCTTTGTCACGCCGTCCTGAGTACCCAACTTAACGTAGAGTTCGCCCTTATCGTTGGTATAGAGTCTTTCAACGGGAGCAAAAGCATCATACTTCTGAGCCAGACGGTTGACGTTCTTGTTGAGCACCTTTCTGCTCTGACGGGAAATGATTTTCTCTACATTCAGCTTCTCGCCGCCTACCTCTGTGACAAGGCTGTTAGTGCCCTTGGTTGAGCAGATGTATTCCAACTGGAACTCTTCTACAGGAGCGCCGGCAAATGCTTCGGGATTGTTGAAGTACTTCTCAGTGAATGCTTCTCCGCCCATCCACTTCAGCTTGTACAGATATGATCTGCCTACCACTGAGTTAACCTTAACATTCTCCTCCAGTGTCTGCTTCAAGGTCTCGGTTGTAGAGTTGATTGTGCTCTGGAGGGTTTCCTTCAATGGGCCAGGAACCTTGGCCAGCTTGTCGTAAAGAGGAGTCAGCTTGTCATCTATCATCCACTGAATCTGTTCGGAAGGTGTGGCAAAGTCAAAACGTGTTACCAGAACATAGCTTGCATCGATCAGTTGGCTTGCCAATTCCAATGCAGCGGCTGAATTGTCCTTCTGTGCTTCCTTATTGGCAGCTTTCTCGTCCTCTGAGAGTGACAGCAAGCCGTACTTGATAATGTTTGTATAGTTCTTGTCGATTTCCAACTTTGAGTAATCTGTGCTGTCGGGATTGTTGAACCACTTAGCAACGATGGCCTTGCCTGCTCCTATCTGGTTGAGGAACTTCAATGCCTGAGCCGCATACTTCTCATCATCGCTGGCAGCCTTTTTCTCTGTGCCGTTGATAGCCTTGATGGCAGCTATCTCTTCTGCAGTAACCTCTGGCAGATCGTCAGAATCCATATAACGGCTGCCCGCATTGAAAGCATTGTACTTTCTGTAAACGTGCTCGTAATCCAAAGTGTCGAACACACTGGTCATCACCTCTATCTCCTCCTCGAAGTTTCCTGTAGATGAAGATGGAGCATCCAAACGGATACTGTAGATAGAACCACGCACGTAGTCAGGCATCTTAAATCCTTGTGCATTCACACTGACAGCAACTGCCATCAATAACCCTAAGGCTAAAATCTGTTTTTTCATTTTGTTTGGTTAATGATTATAATTAATAAAAATGGTTAATTTTTTCTAGCATAAACCGTTAATTTTTTATCAACATGCCTACAAAGTTATACAATTTTTCACATTTTACGATACTTGTGTAGTTAAATTATGTTAAAAGAATAGTTGTGCCAAACCTATACTCATTTTGCTTCCTTATCAAATATATAATGTATAGGGAAAGGGCACAAAGTGTCAACTTTGGCCGGGTTTTGTTCTATTTTATTTATTGTTGCCCGCTAAATACAGTCATAACAACGTTTTTGCCCCGATGGGGCGAGTGTGAACCAAACACAAACTACCCAGGGGCTGACAGGATATGCCCCGTCGGGGCGGCATATCACCCTGACTGCTTAATGGGATGAGTGGGGGGATTCTTACTCAGTCAAGCTCGAGGATGGTCTTGCCATCGGGGGTGAGGAGTGTGCGCTTGTGCTGGGTGAATGTCGGGGAGGTGATGGCCCATTCGGGTTTGGAGAGGGAGTCGGGAAGGAGGATTGATGCTGCGTCGCACAGGGTATAGAAGACGTTGTCGGTGTTCGTTGGGCGGTCTTTGGCGGCGAGTATGCATTGTTCCTTTTCGGGGTTCTGCTCTATCCACGTTTGGCTCCTCCAGATGATGAGGGGCACATGATATTCGCTCCGCATCGGGTTCATGGAGACGGAGCGCCGTTCGTCGCCTGGGTTCACATTCTCTCCGTGGTCGGAGGCGAAGAGCATCAGGGAGGTCATGCCTTCCTTGTCGATGGCATTGATGACGCCATCCACGACGCGATCCGTATAGCGGAGGGTGCAGTCGTAGGCGTTGTAGTAGAGGCTGTCGGACTGGGCGCTTGGCCCGTAATAAGGGTTGGGCGTGAAGAGGTTGTCCTGCTCTTCGAAGTTATAGAAGTAGCAGTGGTTGCCCAGTCCCTGCACGATGAAGAAAGTCTTGGGATAGATGTTTGTCAGGGAGTCCACCTTGGCGGGGATGTCTATATCCTTGCCTACGCTTATCACTTCGTCGGCCGATGTGGTGAGGTAGGTGTCGTATTCCAGGTGGTTGGTGCAGACCAGGACGAAGGTCTTGAAGCCGCATACCCGAAAGACTTGCAGACTGTTGACGCCGGAATAGCTCCGGAAGAAGTCGTCGGTCGTGGCGTCGGTCATCAGCATTGGTGCTGCCAGCAATGTCAAGGTGGCATTGGTCATGTAGTCGGTGAAGAGGGTGAGGTTGTCGCGGGCATCCATGAGCGGAGTGGTGGGACGGTTATATCCTGCGAGCGACAGGTGGTCATAGACAACGCTTTCGCCTATGAACAGGACGTACGCCTCGCGCTCCTCGGGATTGAGCTGCTGGCAGTCGGGCGTGATGTGGGGACCGGAAGCAGTCAGGGCTATCTTCTGATTTATGGCATAGCCTCGGTAGTATTGCAGCGGCAGGTTGAAGGGCGGCAGGTCCATCACCTTTGTCTCCCACGTAAGGGTCAGGAACAGCACCAGCAGGACGCCCGACGAGGCAAACGTCTTGTAGCCAAGCGGACGACTCGTGCGCTTTGCCCACAAGGCCACGAGCCACAGGACGACGATAGGCACGTCGCACAGGACAGCCAAGTGGTTGTTGGAGATGAAGCTGCCACTTTCCGTCGTATTCGTGATGAACATCGAAACGACATTCATCGCCTTCATGTAGTGACGATACACCACAGCCACGAAAGTCTCGTTGCCGGAGAGCCACATCAGGGGAATGCTCAGCAGGACGAAGAGCCAATAGGGACGCATCGCTGTCAGGAAGAACGACAGCACAGCGCTGGACAATGCTACGAGCAGCAGGTTGGCATAAGGCTCGTTTCCATACAGCAAGGCACGGTAGATGGCTGCTGCACAGAACATCAGGAACAACGAGAGGAAGCAGAGCAGATTCCTCCCTCCAGCAGCCTTCTGTGTCCGCGGACACCTGGTCTTCGCATCGTATCGCATTGTGGCAGTTATGTACTTCTCCTGTGCAAAGATAGTACATTTGTGTGATGCTACCAAACATTTTGCATATTTTCTTCACTTTGCAGTCAGGAGGAAACGCCCCAACAGGGATATTCTTTGTCTAAGGAGTGAAGGAGTTTTCAATTTTCAATTATCAATGAACCAACGTCTCAATGTTCAATGTTCAATGTTCAATGTTCAAAATTCCCCCATTTCATCGAAAGAAACAGCATTTTGGAAGAAAATAACAAATATTTTGGAAGATTTTAACAACTGGCTTTCCGGAAAATAGTCCTACTTTTGCAGCAGAAAACAATACAAAGCCACACATTATGTCCTCCACAGAAAAGCAAAAAGCAGCCCACGGGCTTGCGGCAGACTATATGAGTTTCCTGTCGCAGCAGGAAGCCGTGATGGACAGAATGCTCGACCGCAAGTGGAAGGAGATAGAGCCCAGGTTGGAGCAGATAATAGACAAAAAGATTGCAGAACATTTGGCGTCTTAAGCAAAAAAAAATATCTTTGCATTAACATTATTAACTTTAAATACTACCATTATGAAAAAACTTCAACTCTTTTCCCTCTTGTTGATGCTGGCATGCTTCGTGCCTCAGGCAGCGCGTGCCGAGTACTACGGCATCAAGGTTGGCGGCGTAAGTGTCACCTCCGACAACTGCAACAACATTACCGGCGAATACATCACGCCCAATAATGAGGAAGACGATTACTACGTCCGCTATGAGCCAAGCACAAAGACACTCACCCTGCACAATATCTGTATCAAGCGGAAAGGCAGCGACAACCGTGCCATCCTGAACGAGAGCTGCAACGGACTGACCATCGTCTTTGAAGAAAAGAACGAGCTTTGGGCAATAAACTCATCTCCTGTTCGTCTCAATGCCAACACTACCATTACGAGTTCCTCTGGCATTTATGGCGAACAGCAATATATCCGTGGTGGCTATGAAGATGCCCTGACCGTAGGCAATGAAGCAAAGCTCTACATTAATAACATCAACCTGAAAGTGGAGTCTGATTGGTATAGCCTTAACCCTAGTAGCATTGATCGCTCTAAGTATGTGGGATTGGGCATCGTTGGTAATACCCTCTTTGAAGAGCTATATATCACCAACTCCTATGTGAAATGTGGTGGCGAGACAGGTCTCCTACATTTCCAAAAGCTTTCCATCGATAATAGTGCCTTAGATGTAGTTGGACCGCAAAATCACTTAGCCTTTTGGGACATAAAGGACTTGGTTCTGAACGGGTCAATGATTATTAGAGGTTACCAGGACGACGCTGTGCCTGGCGACATCAACTACGCCCCTGAGAAAGATTGCTTTTGGGATAGCAGCAAGAATGACTATGCAGAACGGGTCATCATCTCAACGTATGTTCCCATTAACAGCTCCAACTTCCCCGATGAGAACCTACGCAACTTCGTTGTGGAAACTTATGACCTGAACAATGATTCCAGGCTCGACTTCATCGAGATGATGAAAGGTACTTCTATCAATCTGGATTCCAAAGAGATTGCCTCTATTCAAGGCATTGAACACTTCCACTTCTTGGAAAGTCTTTGTTGCAACAATAATAACCTGACGACCATATTCAACCTCGCACAACTTACTCATCTACAATCTCTGGAATGTCAGAATAACCAAATCACAACACTTCGCCTCTCGGAGCATCCTAAGCTCACAAAGATTGATTGCTCCAACAACCTGATTACCAACATCGACTTCTCCGGATGCCCAAAGATAAAGGATATTGATATTTCCGAGAACAGGATTGACGGATGGATGACCGATGTCCTGGAAAGCCTGCCCGATGCAACAGGCAGCAGCGAAACCCACAAGATAAACATTGGCGACAACAAACCAAACGACAACGTCTGCTCCGACGAACAGGCTAACATTGCAAAGAACAAAGGATGGAACGTCACCTTAGGTGGAGTCGACTCGGATGGCAACATCGTCTATGATGTAAAGATTGGAGGTGTCGATATCACATCGGCAAATGCAAATGACCTGACCGTATTGCCTGGCGTGACAAAGAACGACATGGGTGGCTATGCAAGGTACAACCCAACAACCAATACGCTTTACCTCAACGGCGTTGACATCGTAAACCAAAACGGCATCGGCATTAATATTAATACTAAAAACACGGACTTCACTATCATCTTCGGACAAGAACCCGTCAACATCACAAGTTCAGGCAATGGTATTGATGCTAATGTGAACACGCTGACCCTTACGACAGCAGAAGATTGGTGGTACAGCCAGAAACTGAATATCACAAGTGAGGTGGCAGTTGCATTAAATGTAATTGGAAATGTTGTCTTGGACGGCGTGACACGCATTGAGGCAATAGGCGCACTTGGACATCGTGCTACATATATAAACGGAAAACTTTATGTCAAGAATGATGCAGAACTTCGCATCAAGGCTCTACACGACATCCAGCTACCTATATGGGCATTAGATGACCTCGTTCTCGAGAACGACAACATCATTGTAACACCTGCAGGAGCATATTTCGATTCCAAGGATGGAAGATTGATGAACGCAAATGGAACAGTCATTTGGGGGAAGGAAGTCGTCATCGGCAAGCTGCGCGAGTACCAATATTATGTGGCAGGCACAAGGATAAGCAATGCCAACCAGCATGATGTGCTTGGCAACGGAACCGTTGTCTTCCAAGAGCCTACTTATGATGGTGGCGCTGGCACGCTCGTCCTCACGAATGCCAACATCGAGGCTGGCTCTGAAGCAGGCATCGGGGCAAGCAAGGCGCTCTATATCAAACTCGAAGGCGAGAACACCATCAACAGCACGACACGGGGTCTTGAGTCCTCCAAGCCCGCTTACATACAAGGTCCTGGCTCGCTCTATATCAAGGGACAATATGGCATCGATGCTCATCTGTCGAAACTCTTCATCAGCGACGACGCAAAGGTAACGGCCGAGGGCACTACCCGCTATGCCATCGATGCCAGCGAGACAACCATCAGCGGCGAGAATACTGTCGTAAGCATGAAGTGCGAGCCTGAAGCCCGCGGCACATTCAGAGCATCGACCAGCCTCACCCTCAACGATGGCCTCAGGATAGACGAACCCGAAGGCGCCCAGTATGTCGATGGCGAGATAAAGGATGCCGACGGCAATGTCATCAAGGACGAATGGGTAACCATTCAGTACACCGAGGACTATGGCATTACTGTTGCAGGCATAAAGGTCACCAACCACAACATGGAAGATGTGCTGGGCGACGGCACCGTAAGCTACAACCCCAAGACAAGCACACTCACACTCGATGGAGCCAACATTACTTCCACAGAAGCCAATGGCATTCAAACAAAGGTTGATGGCCTGAAGATTAACCTGATTGGAGAGAACAACATCACAGTGGGCGACTACGTCGGTATGCGCATCACGAGAGCTACGGACAACAAACCTGTAACCTTCCTCGGCGGCGGTTCACTGCAAATCAAAGCGAACGGCATCGGTCTTCAGTTATATGTTGATGCCATTCTGACAGAGGATGTGAAGGTGACGGCAGAAAGCTTGAGCGACACCTATGCCGGCATTCAGGGACGCAAGGCCACCGAAGGTCCGCTTCCGTCGATAACCATGATGGGCGAAGAAACAAAGCTGAGAGCAAAGGGCGGCAACTTAGGTTCGATGGTTAGCATCCACTTCCTAGACCTTACCCACAACTTCAAGATTGTAGAGCCCAAAGGTGCTGCCCTCATAGAAGATGTCGGCATCGCAGTGGAAGGCGCGTTAGTCACCAACCAATGGGTAACCATCATGAAGGAGAACCGCTACCTCTTCTATGTGGCAGACACACAAGTGACCAACTTCAACCAGGATGATGTGCTTGGCGACGGCACCGTAAGCTTCGACCCAGAGACAAGCACGCTAACGCTTAACAACGCTAACATCGAGTGTGAGGCTTCATACGCAATCAAGACTGAAGACTATGGACCTATTACCATTAAACTTATTGGCGAGAATTATGTTACTACCTCATCATGGGTTGGCCTTGGAGTCATGGAGGCAACCATCGAAGGTCCTGGATCGCTCGTCACCACGGCAGAAACCGGTATCCTGTCTCATAATGGTCTCACCATTTCTAATGGTGCGAAAGTCTCGGCAGAAGGCACACGCCTGAACGGTATATATGGAGACCTCACCGTCAAAGGCGAAGAGACCATCGTACAGATGAAAGGCGTTGAATGCGGCTTCAAAGGCAGTAGCCTCACGCTTGAAGACGACCTCATCATCGGTCTGCCCACTGGAGCTTACTTCGGCGAGCCCTACATCGTGAACCTCGACGGCGCACGCATCATGGACGAATGGATCATCATCGCCAGCGAGGACTATATCACGGGCATCAATGACCTTAAGGACTCTAAGGACCTTAACGACTCTACCTATAATCTGGCTGGCCAGAGGGTGGGCAGCGGCTACAAGGGCATCGTCATCCAGGGCGGCAGAAAACTGTTGAAGAAGTAGATTTAATAACGGTTAACGATTAACGGTTAAAGGTTAAAGGTTAAAGGTTAAAGATAATTAGTGTTCGAATAACGGAAAAAGGTTAAAGACAAATCCATGTTCGGATAAGGACGCGTCCCTATGAGGAAAAGGACGTGTCCCTATCCGGATAGGGACGCGTCCCTTAAATCCACGTGAGGATTTGGCAAAATCCACAGGAGGATTTCATCAAATCCTCTGCAGGATTTTTTCGAGTTTCGTAAGTGACTGAAATGTAAGTAAAGGAAAAAGTCTGGTTTTTGTTTGGCTGTTTCTATTTTTAGTCGTAACTTCGCAGCCGATAAACTGCCTGAATTATGAAAAGACTCTGTTCCGTTGCTATTGTTGCCCTGCTGGCACTGGCATCGCAAGCCAAGACTACGTACATCCCAACGTACCTGAACCGCATCATCCTCATCGAGAATGGGCAGATGGACTCGCTCACGAACCATCGGCAAATGCTGCAGATGGACTCGAAGGACAACCTCGTGTCGTGCTTCGTGGCGCAGCAAGTCGTGTCGCCCGAACTCATCAAAGCCATCAAGCAGGCTAAGCGGACCGCTGGCTGGCTGTCGGTAGCCTCTGCCCTGTCTGCCGGCGGCACCACTTTCTCCGAGGTTCAGATGTTCAGAGGCAACAGAGGACCAGGCTACATCGCCGGCTACGTGGAGGGAAGAGACATGGAAAGAGAACTCGAAGCGATGTCTGCCGATGCCTACGCTCAGGCTGAGGAGATGAAGACACTGATGGTGGACCTCATCGTGAGGAACAACTCCGAGAAGGAGATGCTCATCACGGACATGGACCGAGGGCTGGTGTGGTTCATCCTGCCGAAGCAGGAGACGGTGCTTCCCCTGGCAAAAGGCGAGGCGTGCCACTTCCGCGTCTCATCAAGCTCGCCGCTCGACGAGAACGTGAAATACATCAACGTCTCCGGCGACAGCAACCTGGAGAAGTACACTGTGGCACGAGAGACAGACCTCTTCTGGTACATCCCCCTCAGCGAAAGAACGAAGCAGAGCCTCGGCTTCGACAGCCCGATGGACGACGGCTACATCAAAATAGACAAGGAAACAATGCGGATGACTGCCCTCACCACCAGCGAATTCAAAGCCATTAAGTAATAAAGGTTAAAGGTTCTTGCACGCTTTAGCGGCAAGGCGCGCTTTTTATGCGCGGAAAAAGGTTAAAGGTTAAAGATTAACGGTTAAAGATAAAAGAGGGCATGTCTGTTTATTTTGACATGCCCTCAATTTCGTTTCAAGGGATAGCAAATCAATACTTCACCACGGGCTTCAGTTCCTTAGCCTCGGCAATCATCTTCTCGACCTGCTTCACGGAAGGAACACGGCGCACGAGCTTCTTCGCAGCATTCGTCTCCTGCATCTTCTTCACCAGGTTCTCTGGCACACGATGGCGGAACTCCTTCACCGTATCGACGCCAGCAGCCTCGAGCAGCTCAGCAAACTGAGGACCAACACCCTTCACGCGGAACAGGTCGGCATGGTTTGTCCACGTCAGGATGAGCTTCTCGCTGATGCCCGTAGTCTCTGCCAGTGCAGCACGGCCCTTGGGAGTAGCACACTTCTTCAACAAAGCAGCAACAGTAACAATACCTGCCTTGGTGAGCTTCGGAGCATAAGCCTTGCCAATACCCTCGATGTCGATAATCTTGTAAGTCATAATAATTAAATGTTTAGGTGGTTAATAAATAGGCTTTCACGACAACAAAATTACAGAAAAAAAAGAGAAGTGCAAAAAGATTTGGAGGAATTTCTTCACTCCTCGCCATAATTTGAGCAAAAACTCACAGTATCTCCATCGCAATCCTGGCACAAGCCTCGGCATCGGCAAGCGCGTGATGGTGGTTCTCCATGCAGAAGCCGCAAGCCTCGGCCACCGTCTGCAGCTGATGGTTCGGCAAAGAACGGAACTGCCTGCGCGAAGCACAAAGCGTGTCGAAGAACTCGTAATCGGGATAGTCCATCCTGTAACAGCGGAACACCGCCTTGAGGCAACCCTCGTCGAAACGGCTGTTATGAGCCACCAGCGGTAGGCCCTCAATCAGAGGCTCCACCTGAGCCCACACCTCAGGAAACAATGGCGCGTCGTCCGTATCCCTATGCCCCAAGCCATGCACGCGCTGGCACCAGTAGTTATAATAGTTCGGCTCAGGCTGGATGAGCGAGTAGAACGAATCCACAATCTCCCCACCCCGCACAACGACAACACCCACCGAACACACCGAGCTGCGCTCGCTATTCGCCGTCTCAAAGTCTATCGCCGCAAAATCAAGCATCTGGCTTAATCTTTTCCGGCTACAAAGATACGAAAAATATTTCAATTATAAATCATGACTGGCGTTGAACTTTTCTAAGAAAAACTTGACTGGCGTCGAGAAAATTCTTGAATTGCATCAAACAAAATCCTCCCAAAGTTCGCACCTTGTTATAATCCAATCAGTACAAAGAATGCTTTAATCAACCTAGGAAAGACACAAAACTCGCATCTTCTGCCTTGTTTTTCGCACACTACCCCACTCTACCTTGCTCAAAACTACGTACTTGCGTTCCCTGGTGCGGACTTTGGGAATATTTTTTGTAACGTGGTGAGAATTTTGGGAAGACTTGTTACGTCGAGGTGCGAAAAGTGGGAACATTTTCCATGAAACAAGATAGTTTTGGGGGCTTTTGGTGCGGACTTTAGGAACTTTTCGGGCTGTTTTGGGCTATTTTAAGGCTTGTTGGTGCGAACTTTACGAACATTTTAGGGCTGTTTGTGTGTTTAGAAGGCCGAAATGCCCTCCCTAACAGGTTTCTTTCCCGAAGTCCGCACCTCATTTTGCCGTTTTGAGCCTCTTGGTGCGAACTTTGGTAACATTTCTCTCGACGCAAGTCAACAGTTCGCCCTACTTTGAGTAATCAGAGTCCCAAAACTACGTTTCCAAAACTGAAAAAAGAGATGCAAAATGTGCACCTCAATCATGTCATTTCTCCCAATTCTACAAAAATCTTGACAAAATCCTTCATTTCTGGCAATCTCTCAGCACCATTTTGCAATGCCCTGATTTTCAGGTGGTAAATTTTACGTGTGAAATTGCCAAAGTTCACACGAGTAATTTGCAAAGTTCACTGCAGAAGTTGAGGATTTTCTCTGCAGAAGTTCGCGGTTTTCTCTGCAGAAGTTGAAAAAGGACACGTTTCGAACCAAACTGTCTGACACGAAGATTTAGAAAATCATGCAAAAATTCTTTACAACTTTTTAGCTCTCTTTTGAAACCTTGACTAAAAGAGGTTCGAAAAGCGGCGTTTTTGACTTTTTTCCGTGAAAGTGGGAAACGGCAGATTCTGCACAACCAGAACAGCGACGCAACACATCGAAGGGCAGGCGGAAAGCAGTTGCTCTCCCCTACCCTACTCGCTTTTCCGTACATTCATGCCGATAGCGCCGACCCGCTTGTCAGCAAGCATCGGCGAACACGAGCGCAGCACTAACTCAGACCCACTGATAGACGCTATCCTCGTACTGCTCGACGATGCGCAAGGACTCTGCGTCCAGGCCCTGACCCTCCTTGTAGTGCTGCTTCAGGAACTGATGGAGCGCAGCACGGACCACGTTTTGCTTCTCCAACTTCTGGCGGAAAGCAATGTAATCAAGGGCGTTACGGTCGTCGTCGCCAGTGAAGAAAGTGAAGCCGCCCACCTTCTGGATCGTGCAAACACGACGCAAGGGCTTCGGTGCAGGCGTCTCCTGGACTATCTTGTTGCGAACGGCATCGTTCGTTGCCAAAGGCTTTGGCGCTACGTAATTCATCGTCGCCTCCGCCGCTACCCTGCTGATATTCAGCGTTTTCTTCTTAATTGCCATAGTCTTTTCTCCTATGTTTTATGGTATTATTTATCGTTTAAATCTCAATACTTCCATACCTGAACACTCAGATAGTCAAGTGTCTGTGTATTCAAATATTTACATACTTCGCTCCTTCATGAAGCGGTCGTAAGCTGCATTCGCTATCTGGCCCCAGCGAGCTGGCGTCCAGCCCTTGGGACGGGACTTACGACCAATCATGTATTCTGCTACACGCATATAGTCGTCGGCCACTGGACTTGTGCTTGCGTACTCGAAGAGAGACATCTCGGAAGCCACTGATTCTGTGCATCTTACACTCTCACGAATGCTAACGGGGAACAGCGGAGCCTTGACGGCTTCAATGTCGCTGTAGTACTCCTTCACCTCGCGACTGATGTTACGATTGCGGTTCCAACGCACCAAGAGATAGCCCATGATAGAGACAGGGCAGTTAAGCTGCTTGTGGACCTTGTTAATATAGTCGAGCAGACGCGGCAAGCCCTGCAGACTGTAGATGCCAGCTTCGGTCGGAACTATTACGAAGTCACTGGCAACCAGAGCGTTAGTGTTCATCAGCGTCTCGCCACCAGGGGCACAGTCAATGAAGACATAGTCGTACGAATCACGTATCTTCACCCCAGTTTCAGGGTCAACCAGGTTCAAGAAATCCGCAAGCCGGCGTTCGCGGTTATACATGAGCTGCAGTTCCGCATTGATATTGCTCATGCTGTGGCTGCCAGGAACATAGTCCAGCCCATCGTAGCGCGTATAGATAGGGAGCGGAAGCGACTCGCCGGGCTGCGCGTCGTGGAGCCACTCGTAGATGGTGCTATCCGCCTCAAGATGCACGGTTTTATCGACCGTATCCGTCAGATTACACTGCGGATCAGTATCCACAAGCAGCACCTTCTTGCCAAGCAACCAGAGGGCAAAGCCCAGATTGACACAGGTAGTTGTCTTAGCGCAACCACCCTTATCGTGTAAAAGAGAAATAACTTGTGACATATCGTTCAGTTTCTTACGTTAACAATATATTCTTCTTTCAAGAAAACTCCTTTTATCATTCAACATGTTTATCGACTGCAAAGATAAGACATTTAAAAATATCTTGCAAGGAAATACCCAAATATTTTGAGATATTTGCATACATTTATACCTGAATAGACTCAAATATTTAGGAAAATACGCTAATTAACAATGCTTTATTACCATAGATACACGCATATGTGCAGGTATTTAGTGCTATGCAGATATTTGGGTATTGAGGAATATGTAGAAATTTACATAGCGGAATGTTCAAGTATAAATGTATTACAATACTTAGATATTTGAGAATATAGGATGATAAAGACAGGAGGACTTGGATATGCAAATATTTGGATATGTAAGTATAAAAGTATGAATGTATGTAGAAAGAGGCCAGGAATATGATAGGTTGTGGAATAGGGAAGCGGAAAGGTTGACTAACGTCGAGAAATATCTTTCTAAAGTCCGCACCAGAAGGGCAAAAGAAGGTGTTAAGGTTGAGATGTTATAGATGGCCGCACCTTATGTACATGAATGCAGCACCTTATGTTCCGGACATTCGCACCATGTGTTCCGAAGTTTCGCACCAGTTGGGGAGCATTTCACTAATAATCAAGGGGTTACGATACCTTATATATAATATAAGATATTCATATATTATAAGAAAGAATTTTTCTTTGGAATATCGTTTATCAAATTATACTGATATATTAATTATAGACTTATGCAACTGCCTGTGTATTAGAGTGGTAGGGTAGGGGTGGTGCGGAGTTTGGGTAGATATGGTGTGATGTTCGGGAAGTTTTTGTGAGCCGTATGTGAAGACTTAGTGCGAACTTTCGGAAGACCTGGACTGTTAGGTTCACGCGGACTGAGAGGTTCCTGTATGTTGCAGTTGTTTTGTCCTACCATGGGTAATGTCATGGCCGACGAGAAAAATCAATTAAACATAATATTCCCTTGCGCGTGGTTGAGTTAATTTTATTAAGGTTGTATAGAGGGCATAAATAGGGCATTTTTGAATTTTTTTGAAAAATAGTTTGCCTTTGGGGTTGAAAAAAAGGGGGGTGCCTTGTATATATAGGTAGCGTGGTGACGAGCCAAGCGGGCGGAAACACATGTGCTTTTGTTCATGAACGGTGTTTGTTTTGTTCATGGGAGGTGGTTCTTTTGCCTGTGAGGAGTCGTGCTTCTGTTTATGAATGCTGTTGCTTCTGCTCTGGAATCCTAATACATCTGATAATCCTCTATAGGGCGATGGCGGTTTCTCTATAGGGCGATGGCGAATTCTCTATAGGGCGTTGGCGAATTCTCTATAGGGCGATGCCGGTTCCTCTATGGTGGGTTTGGCTGGGTGGCTGCTGGTGGGGATTGCAGTCATTTTGTGGTTCAAGTATCTGATACATTCAGGTCAGATTTCCTACACACTTTGGTTGGGTTTCAGACACATTTCGGTTGGGCTTCAAACACATTTCGGTTCATGCTTCGGAAACATTTGGTACGGGGAGTTCGGCACATTTAGGTGTAAGGGTTGGGGTACATCCTGGTGCAGGTGATAGGGTAGAGTCTGGTGCTGAATGCTGGGAAGAAGGTTGTCGGAGAGTGTTGGAAGAGTTCGGTCATGGAGTAGGGTAGATGTCGCTGAGTGTATGGTGGAACACTTCGGTGCGTGATGTTGGATAGAGCCGAGTAATAATCAAGCGAACATACTGGTGTTAATAGGCAGATAAACCACGGTGCGAGAGTTAACTAACAGCAAGGTGCGAATAATTTGAACACTTTATTGCTATAATTTTAAAAATTTATACTTAAAAATTTGGATATTATGTTAGAATGGCCTAATTTTGCAGACGAATTCTTAGACGAAGACGAAATGGCAAAGAAAAAAGGACTGGCTATGGTGAGCCAAAGCAACGAGCTTGTGCAGACGATAGCCAACAATCGCGATCTGGATTTCATCCTTAATCCGGTGAGCTACACGCAGATACGCGGCAACTTCTCGCTGGTGCAGACCAACCTGATGATAGCCATCATCTCTCAGTTGCAGGATCGCATCCGCGAACAGCTCAGCATGGGCGAATCGACGTTCTTGTTCAAGCCCGAGGACCTGACGGGCAACCTGCTTCACTTCGAGATACCGCTGAAGGAGCTCGGCATCAGTCCGAAGAAGTACGGCGAGCTGGAGGCCGCTTGTGACGCTCTGCTGAAGGTGGACATGTCCTACAAACGTTACGATGAGTACGAGCGTGTAGAATATAATGTGAAGCAGAACATCTTCCACAAGATAGAGTTCCCGACGGCCGAGCTGAATGCTGCCGGTGAGAAGGTGGCCTACAAGGGAGGACAGCGCAGGAAGGGCGTCATCAAGATAGACATGGTGGACGAGAGCGCTCGCGAGATTCTGAACCTCCGCAAGGGCTACACGCGTCACCTGAAAGGCATCACGCAGCTCTGTCGCAGTCCGCGCACGCCGCGTCTCTACATCTATCTGAGCGCTTGGCGCAGGATAGGCAGTTGCACCGTCAACTATATCGACCTGAAGGAGTTCTTCGGCGTGCTCACGTTCAGCAAGGACCACAAGCGCATCGTCGAGAACCGTTATGTCAAGTACGGTGCCTTCCATCGCGACGTGCTCGACCCCGTGTTGAAGGAGATGCGGAAACTCTCGGACGAGGGCAAGGTGGAGTTCTGCTTCGAGTACGAGCCCGTCTATCCTCATGGCGTCAGTCGTGGCGACCCAGACAGCATCCGCTTCACCATCATCGAAGGCAAGATGGGGCAGGCTCAGCAGCACGAGAGTTTCCTGGGCAAGATGCGCGCCAAGCTCATCACGAAGTACCAGCTGCAGCCAAACGAGTGGGCCAGGCTGGAGGACCTCATCTACGACGGACTCGACCTCAAGCCCGAGCTGGAACGCATCGACAAGCTCGTCGAGGACAAGCAGCCAGACAATGTGCACGCCTACGTCACCGAGGTGCTCTATCGTTGGCTCAAGGAACAGCAGAAACCTAAGGAGCCAGAGTTCGCCGAGGCAGTCGAGGTGAAGGACGAAGAGCCTGACCGTCCGTTCGTTCAGCCCATCTATCTCGAGAAATGGAACCTCTGGATGGAGAAGGCCAAGGAGCGTCTGGGCGAGCAGTTCTACAACCAGTACATGACCTGCTGCTGCCTCTGGGCCGTCCGCGACAAGAACGTCTTCGTGTCCGTGCCCAACAAGTTCGTCTCCGAGCAATGGGAGGAGCACATCAGCGAAATCATCAGCTACTTCTACAGCGCCTTCGGAGCCGACAAGAAGCTGACCTATATCTTCCAGGACGTATAGAGAATTTATAGTTCATAGTTCATAGTTCATAGTTGTATGTCAGAGCAGTTAATCATCAGTGGCGAGACGAAGCAAGAGCGTTACGAAGCCCTTTTGCCGCAGATAAAGGCAGTCGTAGAGGGCGAGCCCGACCTCATTGCCAACATGGCGAATGTGGCGGCAATGCTCCACGAGTCCTTCGGCTTCTGGTGGACAGGCTTCTATCGTGTCGAGGGCAAAGAGCTGGTGCTCGGTCCCTTCCAAGGTCCGATGGCTTGCACAAGAATAAAGAAGGGTAGGGGAGTGTGTGGCACAGCATGGGCAGAGGCACAGACACAGGTTGTGCCCGACGTCGATCAGTTCCCAGGCCACATCGCCTGCTCGTCGGCCTCAAGAAGCGAAATCGTCGTCCCCATCTTCAAGGAAGGAGAGGTCATCGCTGTTCTCGACATCGACAGCGCCCAACTTAACACCTTCGACCAGACCGACCGCCGCTACCTGGAGCAAGTAGTAGAGATGTTACCATGAAGAAACTTACATTATTATTATATATGTGTCTGGCAGTCTTGATGGCACAGGCACAAGTGGAGAGTATGCCGCCGATTCATGTCGATGGACGTTGGCTGGTGGACGACAAGGGCAATCATGTTGTGTTGCATGGCGTGATGGATACGCCCAATGCCTGGTTCAACGGCGGCAGATGGGGCTGGAGCTACGACGACGAGGGACTCAATCGTTGCCTCGATTACTTCGAGAAGATGCTGACAAGCCTCGAGATAGCCAACTGCGACATCTTCCGTCTGCATCTCGATCCCGTCTGGACCAACGACAAGGACTATCTCTATCCCGTAGCAAAGGGCGAGGGACAGGGTGCAAGAGGCGAGGCAGACATCAGTCACTTCAATCCCGAACGCCTCAAGCTCTACATGCAGAGGCTTTATATTCCGCTGGCAATGAAGGCACTCCGTCATGGGCAGTACGTCGTGATGCGGCCGCCAGGCGTGTGCCCCTTCAACCTCAAGGTGGGCGATTACTATCAGAAGTACCTGATGGAGGTCTGGGACATCGTATCGAGGAACGACTCTGTCCTCAAGTACCCTGGGCTGATATCCATCGAGCTTGCCAACGAGCCCATCAACATCAAGAACCGTGAGGGCGAGAACGACCCGAAGGCTCTGCACGACTACTTCCAGCCCATCGTCGATGTCATCCGAGCCAATGGCTTCAAGGGCATCATCTGGGTGCCTGGCACGGGCTTCCAGTCGAGCTATGCCGACTATGCCGTCCATCCCATCGAAGGCGAGAACATCGGTTATGCCGTGCATGTCTATCCCGGCTGGTACGGTTGCGACGACAAGAAGGTGGACAGCGACGCTGACATAGAGAAGAGCAAGCAGGACTTCATCCGGCAGTTCAAGAAGCAGGTGCCTGTCGTAGAGACGCATCCCATCTTCGTGTCCGAGGTCGATTGGAGCCCTATTAAGGAGCCTCGCGAGTTTGATAAGGTCAACGAATGGGGTGACTCTATCTATAGGAACCTGGGCACTTGGGCGACGGCCAGCACCTCGAAGTGGGGCGTGTGCTACAAGGCTGTGCTCGACCACTACGGCAACATCTCGATGACCTTGACGCACCCGCACGACTACCTCGACCTCGATAAGATGATGAAGGACCCCTTGCACCCTGTGCCTTCCTTCGACGGGAATCCCGAAGCCTGCTCGGGAGCCTGCTGGCAGTGGTACAAAACGTGGAAAGGTGAAAAGGTGAAAAGGTTAAAAGGTGAAGAGGGAACGTTCACGAATCCGATTGTGCGGGCTGACTTCCCTGACCCTGACGTGATTCGTGTGGGCACGACCTACTACATGGTCAGCACCACAATGTTCCACTTCCCTGGGGCCACAATCCTGAAGTCCAAGGACCTCGTCAATTGGGAGTACTGTGCTCAGCCCTTGAAGTCGCTGCTCGACGACGACCACTACAACCTTTGCGATGGCAAGAATGCCTATGCAAGAGGCATGTGGGCATCGTCCATCAAGTGGCACGACGGCAAGTTCTACCTCCTCATCAATGGCAACGACCACCGAGCATGGCTACTCTCTGCGACAGACCCCGAGGGCGAATGGACGGTGCAGCGACTCTCGCGCAATTACTACGACCCGGGCATGCTCTTCGACGGCGGCAAGGTCTATATCGTCTGCGGCATCAATCATCTCCAGATGTGCGAGCTCGATGAGGACTTCAACCTTCTTCGCGAGCAAGAGGTCGTGGTTCGCGAAGGCAGCGGGCTCGAGGGCTGCCACCTCTATAGGATAGGCGACGACTACTATATCTATGCCACTTATGGCGGCTGGCCAAGCGGGCAGACAGTCTTCCGCTCGAAGAATATCTTTGGCCCTTACGAGGAGCGAGTGCTCGTTGAGAAGTGGTACGACCGCAAGCCCAACACCATCCATCAGGGAGCCCTCGTCGAGGACATCGGCGGCAGGTGGTGGACCGTGATGCAGGAAGACCTGGGAGCCCTTGGTCGCTTCCCCAACCTGCTTCCCGTCACTTGGAAAGACGGCTGGCCCATCGTGGCAGGCGGCACAAGGCCTCCCGTCAGCTTTGTTGAAAGCATAGAGGGTCCGAGTAATCTGAGTACTCCGAAAACTCAGAATACTCTGCCCACCAGCGACGACTTCAGCCAGAAGATTTTGGGCATGCAGTGGCAATGGAATCACAATCCTGTGCCTGGCGCTTGGAGCCTCGAGGAGCGTCCGGGTTGGTTGCGACTGAAGACGACAGGCATCACAGAAGACCTTCATCAGGCTCAGGGCATGCTTACTCAGCGCATCTTTGCCGATCCCGACAGTGCTTCAACAGCCACCATTCGCCTCGACGTAAGCAAGCTCAAGGAAGGCGACCGTGCTGGCATCAGCATCTTTCAAGACCCGTATGCTCAGATTTGTGTGGAGAAGACAGGCAAGAAAAGCTATCAGTTGATGTGGAAACAAGATAAGGTCCGCAATGCCGGCAGAGGTTTCGAGGCAACAGAAAAGACCATGTCAATCAAGCCAAAGAAGGGCATCATCTATCTTCGTGCTGCCATACGCTATGGAGACAACAAGGCGTATTTCTTTTATTCCCTCGACGGCAAGACATGGGAACGTTTTGGCGGCGAGACGCAGCAGTCGTTCAACCTCACCGTCTTTGTCGGTTCGCGCTTCGGCATCTTCTGTTATGCCACCAAGCAACAAGGCGGCTATGCCGACTTCGACTGGTTCTCGGATGCTTTTGCAGCGAGGCGCGATTGAAGTCGCGGTTCTCGACAGAGTCTTAGTCAACGAAATAACACCTCTCTTACAAGCCATCGCTCAACCTCGATCCGATGGCTTTTGTTTGTTTAATTCGCCTTTACGGCACGCGTTGCAGCTTGAGGTAGTTTGCGCCGATGAGTTTGCCGGTACCACCGACGAGTTGCATCTTGACGCGCAGACGGCCCTCTTCCGTGAGAGCGTGGGTGCCGGCGTTCAGCGTCACCATCTTCTCGGACGATGAGGTCGATTGGTTCACCTTCGCGAAAGAGGTCTCGGTGCCGTCGGCATTCAGGAAGAAGAACTCCGCTTCGCCGCGGCTCGACTTCGATGTCTTGTAGTTCAGCGTGACCTGATAGCGTCCGGTCATGGGCAGCGGGAATGTATAGATGACGTAGTCGCCTATGGCCGTCATCTGCATTACGGAGCTGTAGCCTCCCTCGGAGTCGGGGTTGCCATTGAAGAACGCGTTCTCCTTGATGGCGGGATTCGACTTCAAGAGCCCTTCGTGGTAATTCTCGAATTCGTATCGCAGCACGACGTTCGCGGCTCCAGGAGCGACGATGTCGTTGTTGACGATTTCCGCCACCTCGGCCTCGGCGTGCCCAGTCTCGTCAAAAGAGAGCATGAGATGCATCGCGTCGTCTTCCGCCGTGCCATAGACCATGACGAGTCCCTCCGTGCCTGGCTCTCCGACCGCCTCTATACGGAGCCTGCCGTTCTGAAGTTGTTCGCTCCACTGCTTCACCTTGTCGTCGGCAAAGATGATTTGAAGCGGCGCCTCGCCTACCTCTTGAATCCAGAAAGCCTTGGCCGAGGAGGAATTCTCCAGGAGATTGATGCTGAGGCCCTGTGTATTAAGAGCGCTGCCCTCGGCACAGGTCTTGAAGGCGTAGGTAAAGGTTTTGTTGTCGTCGAGCGTCACGTCGCAGACTGCATACCGTTTGTGTGGGCTGAGCCATCGCAGCGGGTAGAGGCGTTCGCTGGCAGTCGAAGTCTTGTCGCCGTTGGACGCTATCAGCAAGGCCGACGTTCTGTCATCATCGACGTACATCCACATGTAGGGACCCTCGGCGCTTTTCCATTTCGAGGCATCTGCGCCATCCCATCCCTCGCCGAGAAAGACGGGCCGCATCATGCCGTCGGTGAGCCGCTGCACGCGCGGATTGTGGCGCCAGTCGTTCAGGCGGCGCATCTGCCCGAGGTCCTCTGCTTTCCATTTGTCGGGCCGCGTCTTCGACTTCACGTTTCTGCCGCACAGCATGGCATAGAGCACGGCGGTGGTCGAGGTCGGTTCGCCTCCGAAGTAGATGGATGAAAGCGGCAAGTGTCCGAAGTTCATGCCGATGGCTTCGAGGTTCGAACCAGCGCCCGTCGTTGTGAGCCATCCGTTGTAGGGCAGGTGCAGCAGTTCTGTGTTGCGGTCGCCCTGCGTGGGATAGATGTCCACTTCGCTCGTCACTTTTATTTCGTACTCAGGGTGCTGGGAAACGATGTCGTTCATCATATTTCGGGCAAGCACGGCTTTCCGATAGACGTTGTCGCTCGGCGCGGAATACGTCGTCTCGTCGAGGTTCTGCCAATACTCGGTGAGGTCCACGGCCTGATGCGAGATGCCGTACTGCTCAATCATGGTCTCTATGAGCTGTCGTTTAGCTTCGATGACAGCAGGGTCGGCCAGGTCGTTGCCTCGGTTGTGCCCGCCGCCGCTGTTGCTGTACCACAGTCCCAGTCTGAGCCCTTCGGCTCGCACATGTTCAGAGAAGGCCTTCATGTCTGGGATGCCGGGCGTGTTCGACATGATGGGGTCGCGCGACGTGCCGTCCTGCAGTAGCGACGTGCCGTTCCCGGCGGCATTGTTCCAACCGTCGTCGATGAGCAGCATGTCGTAGCCGCCCTGCTTGGCCAGGGGAAGCACGGTGTTATAAAAGAAGTTCTCTGTGCGCAGGCCGCTCGTGAACCAGTCCCAGTCGTTTATCATCAAGGAGGTGGTGGTGTGGTGGTAGCGGAAGCGGCGTCGGAGGTGCTCCTCGACGGCCATCTTTCCGTCCACGATGTCGCCCTTGAAGGTGGTGATGTTGACGGCGATGAACTCGAACGCCTCGCCCGGACGCAGCATCAGTTGGAAGCTCTCGGGGCAGGTCAGTACCTTCGCGCCGTCGGTATTGCCGTTCGCCCACGCCGTACTTACGGCAAAGGGGCGAAGCATGTAGGTGTAGCTGGGGCTCGACTGGTCGTCTTTCACCTCCGGGCCGTACTGCGTCTTCCAGTTCGTTTCGGGCTCCATGTACCAGCCGTAGCCGCTGTCGTAGAGGCACAGGAGGAGTTTGCCGACATCGTTGCCCTTATTGTTCACGGCGGGCTCGGCCAGCGTTCCGCGCGTGCTTTCCCATTGGCTCTTCATGACGTAGTGCAGGTTGTGCGACTTGTTTGCCACGTCGAGCTTCAGCACCGTGGCGCGCTCGATGAGGAGCGAGCAGTCCTCATTCAGATTGCGTATGATGGTCTGGTATCGCAGGCCGCCACCGTCGTTGTATAGCTCGAAGCAGAGAGCGATGGCGACGTCCTCCCCAGCCAGGCAGACGGTCAGCCGCTTGCCTATCACGCTGTCGGGCAGCGCGGCAGAAAGGCGGATATCCTGCACGTCGCTCGACTGCAGTTCCCATGCCGCATCTCCCGACCTCAAGGTCATCGTCTTCGTGTTCGTCTCCTGATGCAGGGGGAGCTGGCGCATGAAGTACTCAAACAGCCTGCTGTTCGTGCCGGCTATCTTCGTGTCGGCCTCCTTGCAGAAGAGTTCGGTCAGCGCGATGCCTTTACCCGTGCTGTAGCTGAGGTCGAGTCGCATGCGGTCGTTCTCCAGGCGCCAGGTCATGGCCTCGGGCGAGCCGTCGGACGTCACCTCTGCCGGCATCGCTTTTGTCAGGGTGGGGAGGAGGGAGAGCAGTCCCGCCAAGAGGATAAAGCTGTATTGTTTCATAGGTCGTTTCAGGGGATGACGTAGATTTTCATGGATGAGATGTTTTCGCCTGCTTGCCAACGCATGATGTACAGCCCGGGCACCGAGGGCAGTTGCAGGCGGTAGGTTCCCTTGCTGACGGTCTTGCCGAAGGCGTCGTAGAGCGCAGAGAAGCTGGCTCCCTTCAGTTCGACAACCTCGCCGACCCTCCAGACGCGGCGCATCGTACTCGTTACTGCGGGCAGACGGATGGCGTCTTCGTCGGAATCGATAATCAGCAGCGTGCCGGTGTTCTCGATGTCCGTGCCGCCTCGGTTGTTCTGCACGAGGCAGTTCGCCAGGCATCCGCCCTCGGCATAGACACCAGCCCCTGCGCCCTCCACCTCCGGACGTGTGCATTCGCGAACGGGACGTACCTTATTATATTGGTAGATGTTCAGCGGAAAGTACTGCATGCAGAGGAAGTCGCAGCATCCGGCGCCGGCCATTCCGTTGGATGAGGCGCTATTAGACGTCCAGCACCTTTTGCCTTCGAGCGGCGAGGCACCCGATGCATCGAGGGCGAGGGATGTCAGGCGGAACGAGGCATAGCCTGCGTCCGACGCGGGCAGCAAGGCCCTCAGTTCCTGTGCCGTGGGCAGTCGCCAGTCGGCATGTCCTGCGCCCTCATACGAACCGACGACCTCCTTGGCGCGCTCGTGCTGGTAGTTGCGACCTATTTCCTCCAGCGACAAGATGCAAGCCTTGCTGGCAGCTATCGCGATGACGATGCCGCCTTCTGCCTCGGCCATCTCACCGATGGAGAGCTTGCCCGCCGTGTTGCTTTCTATCAGGGAGTTGCGCATCACGCCTCCCTCGCGCAGCCAGATGCCGGCACCTTTGCTCGCCACGCCGCCGGTCAGCATGAAGCCGTCCCAAACGGTGGGGGTGGCGAAGGCTTTCTCTTGCAGAAGGACACGGTATTTGCCACCTCCGGAGAGCACGGAGAGCGAATCGGCATCGAGTGCCACGCGGCGTTCTTCAAGGTGCGTCTCGCTTCCTTCAAAGCCACCGATGACGGTGACGCCTTCGCGCATGACGAAGCCTCCCGTGTATATTCCCTTTGCCACCCACACGGTATCCCCAGCGTGGCAAGTGTCGATGACCTGTTGCAGATGCGGCGAGGCGTTTTCCCACGATGACGCATCGCCGAGGCCGCTTGCTGTCGGGCTGACATAGCGCCGCTGGCCTTCTGCGTTCGCCAAAAGCGCAGGACAAAGAAATAGAATGGTGAGAGCGGTCCGATTGATTGGCATGGATTATAAATGAAGAATGAAGAATTAAGAATGAAGAATTAAGAATTTGCTGCCGCGATTAATTATGAATTAAGAAAGATAGTGGTAGTGCTTTCTCTTTTCCAGATATGTGAGGTCGTGCTGATGGCGGTAGGCTTCCTGCTCGAAGCGAATGTGGCGATAGGCCTCCATGCGGTCTCTGTATTTCAGGAGCAGGACGAGCCACTCGATGCCGTACCAGACGAAGAAGGGCAAGTAGAGCAGTTCCCGTTGCTGAGCCGCGTGGATGAGCTCGTGGTTGAGTTCCACTTTGTCGAGCGGGCGTACGGATAGGATGAAGCCAAACAGGCAAATGGCCAGGAAGTCTTTTCCCAGCAGAAGGCGTTTGACCAGGTATATTTTGTGTTGCTTGCCCTTCATTTCCATTGCTTTCCGATGCAAAAGTATAACTTTTCCGTGTAATCTCCAAACACGACACAGGGTAATGTTAAAAACTCGACGTGTCAAGTTTATCAATTCGACGTGTCGAGTTTGCCGATTCGACGTGTCATGTTATGGACTTGGAATAAGAAAGCCTTCCTGCTTGCCAGCGGGAAGGCTTTCTTTGTATCTGCAGTTTTCTTTATTCGGTCGGTACGCCGCCCAGTTTGGCTGCCTGCTGGTTGGTGAGAGGCACGTTCCAGAAACGAATCTCGGACGTGGCGATGGCTTTCTCTTCGCCATCGTTGTCGGCAAAGAAGAGGGCTCCGGTGGTCAGTTTCCAATGCTGATTATAGGCGTTGTTTTGTTCGCATGAACTTACCGGGCTGCCGTTCACGTAGAGGGTCGCCCTGTTCGGAGCCTCCACGACGAAGACGATGCGATACCATTGGTTGTTGTTAATCTGGCCGTTATAGTAGAGCGAGCCGCCCAGTCCTACCTGGTTTTTGTTGAAGAAGAGGCTGCCGTCCTTCTTGTTGGTGAGATCGTTCTGCAGGAGCGGCACGTAGGTCGAGAGGTCGGCTCCCTTCACGTCCCAGAGGATGGTGTAGGTTCCTATCTCGCTTGTGCCGAGGTTTGCATTCATATATAGGCTTGAACCTTTGGGGACGAGGATGGCACCATTACCTTCTGCAGGTCCTTCAGTGATCCAGGAAGCGGGGATGGGGTCAGCATAGACATGCACACCGCCCGAGCCGTCTGTGGCGTGCTCGGCACTCATCAGCGTAGCCGTACCCGTGCCTGCCAGCAGGTCATTGGGATTGTCGAACGTCCAGACGCCGAGGGCCTCGGGTATGGTGACCTCGATGGGTTCGCCGCTTGTCTCGACCTTGCCCAGTTTACCAACCTGACTGCTCGTCAGCATCTTGTCCCAGAAACGCAGGTCGGCAATCTCGACCGTGTGCTCTTCGCCGTCTTGGTCGGCAAAGAAGAGGGCGCCGGTGCTAATTTGCCAGTTCAACTCGTTGGCAGATGTGCTTTGGCTGACGATGTTGCCGTCAATGTAGAGCTTCGCCTTGTTGTCGCGTACGGCAAAGACGATACGGTGCCATCCCGTCGAGGTAATCATGCCGTGGTAGCCCAAGTCGGCCACATTCTTGCCGATGGTGCCGTTATAGACGAAGAGGCTGCCGTCCTTTGTGTTGGTCAAGTCATTCTGGAAGAGAGAGGTGTAGCCGCTTGTCTGAGCCAGATGAATGTCCATGCTCCAAGTGTAAGTCGAGAGGCTGTTGGTGTTGAGGTTGGTGTTCATCAGAAGGCTGGAGCCTACAGGCACAGTGGCGGCTCTGTCGCTCATCGACGGACCATCGGCAGGATTAATGTAGGCAAAGGAGGGTCCTTCGACTGGATTGACATTGCCTGCGCTATGGAGAGCGCCCTGAAGAGTGGCTACGCCAGTGCCTTCCAGCAAGTTGTCAGGATTGTCGAACGTCCACCAACCGACAGGCTCGGGAACGGGAGCATCATCGGTAGGCGTGGTGAAGGTGGCTGAGAGAGGCACGGATTGGTTGTCCCAGGAGTCGTAGGCAATGACCTCGGCCGTGTACTTCGTGCCACCTGCCAGGCCTTCGACCGTGTAGGAGAGCGTCTGAGGCATGTCTGTTGTAAGGTAGAACTGCGAGAAGACGAAAGCACTTTGAACTTCTGTCTCGCCGTTAAGGATGCAAACCTTATAGCGGAAGACGCACTCGTTGTCGGTGGCTTGCGGGAAAGTTATCTTCACATCCTCAGGATAGACATCCAGCGTCAGTTCTGCGCTCTTGTAGAATGCGGGAGCAGGCAGACCGTCGCGAAGGGGAACATTGTTAGGGTTGTCGTCCTTATCGCGGATGTCGGCATATTGGAACTGGCTACCATCGAAAGGAGCCTTGATGACCCAACGATGTTCGGGGTCAATCTCTACGTTGCGATAGGTGTCGTAGCGGCGTATCTCGATGTCGCCATTAGGTTGCTCCACGAGAATCATTCCCTCAGTCACATAGGCGTAGCCCTCGGGGTGAATGCCTGCGTTTACAGCACCGGGATTAATCTCCGAATACGTCGTGCTGGCGGTATTGATGACGGTATAGTAGTTTTTGCGTGTGCTATTGGGATTAGCTCCCTGGTGTATGCTTCGCGGGTCGCCAAGTGGATAGTGGCTGTGGCCGCAGAAGACAACGGCTTGCGGGTAATCGTTCAGGACAGGGTTCAGCACCTTCATAGCCCAGGCGGCACCTTCCAGATCGCCCCAAGAGCTATAGCATGTCCAGCGGGGAGCGACATGTGTGAAGATGAAGATGGGCTTGCCAGGAGCATCTGCGACGGCTTGCTTAAGATAGCGCTTCAGGGTGTTCACTACCGTGCTGGGATAGGATGTTGTGCCATTGCTGACGTTATCATCGTTGTTAGCACTGCCGCGTTGACTGATAGTGATGAAGGGATAGCCCTTGATGAGGACATATTGGTCGAGCGGATAGCTGCGGTTCCCGTTGAATGCTTTGAGGCCGCTCTTGTAGTTTGACTGTCCGTTGCTGTCGTAGTTATCGTGGTTGCCCATCATGAAGAGGAAGTTGTCGATGGGATTCAGGATGTTCTGCTCGCTGCCGAAGTACTGCACGAACTCCTGATACTGACCCGTCCGGCCGTTATCAGTAAGGTCGCCCACCACGGCCATTGCATCAAGCTTCCCATGTCCCGTCAAGTGCTGAAGTGCTTGCGGAATCTTCACTTTGTAGCCTGCACCAGAATTGTTACCGACGTGGACATCAGAGATGACTGCAAAGACCAGACGCGACTCCTGCTTGACGGTGATGATGAGCGGGTGGAAGTCCTTACTGCGAACCGAGAGTTCAGCGGTGCGGGCATCTTCGCCTGTGTTCTCGCTGACGGTGATGGTGAGTGTCCCATTTGCATAGGTTGCCTCGCACCAGTCAGCATTGCTGCTGACGGTTGCTGCATTCTGATTGGTCTCTATTTGTAGGGTCTCTGTCGCTGCCGTGAAGGGAAGTGTGACAACACCGTTCACAATCCGATCCGACGTGAAGGTTGCGGCACCAGGTGTTGCCAGCGATGTGACGACATAATTCTGTGCTCGAAGCTGGAGCATGAAGCAAGAAGCAAGGAGCAAGAGCGGGAGGATATATCTTTTCATAGCTTTCATGTTTACATATTTACATATTTATAATTGTGTTTACGGCATCAGGACCTTGATTGCCTTCTGCCCAATCTTTACCAGATAGACGCCTGCGGGCAGCGATACAGTGCGAGGCATCTCTTCGCCCGACGCGTCGAACAGTTGCCACTCGGTACTGCCTGCTACGGAGATGCGTCCGTTCTTCACGCTGATGACCTGACGACCTGCTTCCATCGAGCCGATGCCTGTTTCTATCTCTACGGGTAAGAACTTCCAGGCGATGGCAGATGCACTTTCGCCAGTTTCAGGATATGCAAGAGCTTCACCATCCTTGTCGGCCAAAGCGAGACAACGGCTCACGCCATCATCCTCCACGCTCTCCAGCCTATAGGTGCTTTCGCCGAGGGAGGTGAAGGTGAAACCTGTGGCGCCAGAAGTAGTGAGTGCCGTGATGTTGTGGTCATCCTCCCAGAGGGAAGTGCCTGCAATCTGTGAGCCTGTGGCGCGGTTGGTGATAATGACTTTACCTTCTTCGCCAGCCGTCAGTTTCCATTGCGAGCGGAGGTCGTCGGCTTCCGTGGGCAGCATGAATATCATGTTCTGATATTCCTCCGAGCCTGTCGAGCCGTTCACATCCGTCATGGCCAGTCCGTCCAAACCCGGGGCGGCGTTGCTGATGCGGTACCAATAGACGACGTCGGAGCTCAACTGCAATTCGTCGTCGAACTCTTGGGCAGCGAGCCATGCAGGTGCCAGCAAGCACAAGCCCATAAACAATCGTTTAAGAGAAATGAATGTCATAGTTGTTAGTAATGATGAAAAGGTTAATAATTCCGTTGCAAAGATAAGGAAAATGTAATACCACGGTTAATACAGGAAACACTAAATACCTTGTAAAAGGTATAATAGTTTGTTTATTCCTCTCTGTATTGCTTTGGTGACATGCCTGCATGCGCCTTGAAGTAGCGCGAGAAGGATGTCTGCTCGGAGAAGCCAAGCTGGTTGCTGATTTGCTGAATGGTGAGTTCAGGATGGTGGCGGAGCATGGCTTTTGCCTGTATGATGACGTACTTCGCTATCCACTCGCCGACGCCGATGCCTGTAGCCTTACGGATGACGGTGCCGAAGTATTTGGGTGTTAGATTGAGCAGACCGGCGTAGAAATTCACTTCGCGGTTCTCGCGATAATGCAGGGTAATGGCTTCGTGGAATTGGGTGAGCAGTTGCTGGACGGCGGTGTCGTTGTGAATAATCTCCTTTCCATTGGCTCGCAAATAGGTTCGCACGATTCGAGCCGTGATGTCCATCTGTATGGTCAGCATCTCGTCACGCTCAGGGATGTCCAGCAGGCTGATGTTTTTCAGCATTTTGAAGCAGGTCAGCATTACTTCGAACTGACTGTCTGTCAGTTGGAACGAGGTGTTGTAATGGTACTCAAAGAGATAATGCTTCGGGTGGAGCTGGCTCAGGATTTTCAGGAACTTGGGCGAGATGACGAGCAGCGAGCAGAGATAGTCTTTGCTAGCCTCGTGAGCCGTCAGTATGTGGCCTGGATAGATGGCAGCATGGTCATGTTCCTGGAAAGTGATGGGGTGCATGTCGTAGTCTGCTTTCAGCCAGCCCCGATGGCTTAGGGCGATGATAAGATTCTGCGACACATAGGGTTCGTCATAGACGGGCGTGCCTGTCACATTATCCAGGACAGCCAGTCCTCGCTCGTCAAGCCAGTCGTTAATTGTTTCAAGAGGATGTTTTTCGTTTTTCATGTGGGTATTATTTAGATAGTTTCCAAAGCAGGTCGTTCATCTGCCGAAGCAGACCGACAGCATCGGTATCGTCTTTATAAGTGTTGGAGCCGAAGTAACGAAGCATCTCGTCGAGGTCTTTGGCCCCTTTCAGGTTGAGTGATGGGCGGAGCAGACGTATCTTCTCGTAAGCCTGAATGCCCTCTATGAGGCGTTCGAATCGGATGCTGCTGCCATCTGGATAAACCAGGTAACAGTCCCCTGAGTACCAGCTCCTCGAGTTGAAGCGGCTGTCCTGATTGGGTTGCTTAGGCCAACTGTTGTAAGCCCAGCGCAGATAGCCATCGTAACCACAAGCCTTAGCATGAACACCGAGATAGGCCGACTCGGCTGGTGGCGAGAAGGTGAAGGTGTTGGGACGATCGGGATTGCAGCAGGTGTAGAAGGTTATCTTCTGTCCCTTGGCAGCACGACGAGCCAGGGCCTCGCCCTTAATCAGGTTGTATTGGAAGCCGACACTGATGTCGTCAATGCGGTCGGCTGCTTCGCTCTCCACGCTGTAATTGGCTGCTCCTTCTATCTTGAATTCTGGATCGGCATCCTGAATAGTCTGCCAGGCTGCCTCCATCTGGTCTTTAGGCCGTTCGTCCATCGCGATAAAGGTGCGGCTGAACCATCCTTTTTGGCGGAGATGGCGGCTGAAGTCCTTTAGGAAAGGAACGATGAAATCGTGGTATTTCTGTTCGCCGGGCTTGCAGGCAAGTTGCTTCACGCTGTTCGTGGCACAGTCGTAGTAGTCGAAACGGTAGTGCCAAGGTACGAGGGTGTAGCAGTCTATCTGCTCTGTGATGCCGCACGACATCATGAACTCCACCCAGCGGTCGAAGACGGTGTAGTCGTACTTCCACGTTCCGTCAAGCTGCTTCATCTTGGCAATCATGCTCTCGAAGGGGTCGAACGTCTGTCCGTTCCACGGTCGGCTGATGACGGAGCAGGTGATGACCTTCTGTCCTGCAGCTGCTAACATTTGCATGATGGGACGCATCTTGTCGAAGTGCTGTTGGCTCCATAGCGGCACGTCATAGTATCGGGCAACGGCATAAGGGTTCTGCCAAAGGTCGAGGTGGAAGCTCCACTGGCTTGGTTCGGGCAGCACGCGGTCAGCAACCTGCAGCACGATGGGCAGGGAGAGTTTCTTGCCGTCGCAGTTCAGGGAAACGGTGCCTTTATAAGTTCCTGCCTTCGCATCAGCCGGCACATGTATGTCGAGCCAGATGGGACGTGCCGTGTTGGCTTCCACCTTCAGCGTCTCGACAGGGTCGAGGCGGTCGGCAAGCAGGAAGGAGTCCTTGCGGTTCTTGAAGATATCGGTCAAGACATAGCGGACGAAGTACTTCTTCACGGCAGAAGCAGGGATGATGTTACGCCCGCTCTTCAGGTCGCTGACGGTGAACGAGACATCCTGCAACTCTCTTGGTGTAGCAAGGACTGCCTGTGCTGAAACCCTTTCGCCGCGCCATGCACGAAGCAGAGACGACGTCTTCGTTGTCTCGGGAACCTGAGAGCGCGAGTAGCGCACATCTATGCTGCCCCAACCGAGTGTTGGTTGTGACAGTTGTTGCCATGCTTCCTGCGATCCCGGCTTGGGGTCAGGCAACTCCATATCATTGACCTGAGCACTGATGGTCAGGCTAAATAGAGCGATGAAATGGGCTAAAATGAAGTTCTTCATAGTTTGTTAGTTGTTATGTCTTCCCTTTAGAGGGAGGTTTGTATGAGGCTTGCTACTTTGCATAGCTCGTCGTACCATTCTCGGCCGAAGCGTCGGATGAGTGGTTCTCGCAGGAACTCGTAGAGACGGATGCCGCGTTCTGTGCCGAGGCGGATGGCATCCTCGCAGATGTTCCAACGGTGATAGTTCAGTCCCGTCAGCGGCCCCAACTTCTTCTCTCGTATAGGATAGAGGTGACAGCTGATGGGCTTTTGCTTCAGGAGGCAGCCCTGTGAACCTCTGAAGGCGCAGTTGCCGCCGCACACGATGCTCGTCACGAGTTCGCCCTCAGGGTCAGGATAAGCAACGCCTTGCTTGTCGATGACTGCCTGAGCACCTGCTGAGAGCCTCGGCCACAGGTCGTCGAGTTGCTCCTCGATGTCTGCTATCTCGTCCAACGTGACGGGTGCTCCTGCGTCTCCCTCTTCGCAACACCGTCCGTGGCAGCGCTCGATGTCGCAGCAGAAGTACTCCGTCAGGATATCCGAGTGCAGGATGACGTCGCCCACCTCGATGAGGTTACCAAACGATTGGCCTTTGCCCATGCTGCGTGAGGTATTCGTTGCACTTGAGGAAATGCCCGTTGCCCATGAAGCCACGCATGGCACTCAAGGGGCTTGGGTGTGCACTCATCAGGACGAGGTGGCGGCTTTGGTCGATGAGGGAGGCCTTCCGTCCTGCGGGAGCGCCCCAAAGCATGAAGACGAGGTTGTCGCGTCCACGATTCAGGGCAGCAATGGCAGCGTCAGTAAATGTCTCCCAACCCTTGCCACTATGGCTGAAAGCCTGATGTTCCCTGACTGTGAGGCAGGTGTTGAGCAGGAAGACGCCCTGTTGTGCCCAACGAGTCAGGTTGCCGCTTTGTGGGATGGGTGCTCCCGTCTCGGCCTTTATCTCCTTGAAGATGTTTTGGAGCGAAGGCGGGAACTGTATGCCGTCGTTGACGCTGAAGCAGAGTCCGTGCGCTTGTCCGGGGCCGTGATAGGGGTCTTGACCGAGGATGACGACGCGAACCTGATTGAATGGCGTCGTATCGAAGGCGTTGAAGATGAGCCGACCGGGAGGGTAGCAAGTCCCCGCTGCGTACTCCTGCCGCACGAACTGCGTCAGTTGCTCGAAGTAAGGCTTGCTGAACTCTTCGGCAAGTTGCTGCTTCCAACTCTCTTCAATGCGAACGTCCATTACGATGTTATGTCTTTAAACCACGAATTACACGAATTGCACGAATTAGCTACGCTCTTGATGTTCGCAGTTAATTGTGAATTGTGAATTATGAATTATGAATTATGAATTGATGAGGCACTTGCCAGTCATCTCCTTCGGCTGCTCGAGACCCATGATGTGCAGGATGCTGGGAGCCACGTCGGCAAGGACACCGTTCTCTACGGTGACGCCCTGCTGGTCGGTGATGTAGATGAAGGGCACGGGGTTAAGCGAGTGAGCGGTGTTGGGAGTGCCGTCGGGGTTGATGGCATTATCGGCGTTGCCATGATCGGCGATGATGATAGCCTCGTAGCCGGTAGCCTTTGCTGCCTCGATGACCTCGCCGACGCACTTATCGACGGCTTTCACGGCAGCCTCGATGGCTTCGTAAACACCCGTATGTCCCACCATATCGCCATTTGCGAAGTTCACCACGATGAAGTCATACTTGTCCTGCTTGATGGCTTCCACGAGCTTGTCCTTCACTTCGTAAGCACTCATCTCGGGCTTGAGGTCGTAGGTTGCAACCTTAGGGCTTGCGACGAGAATGCGTTCTTCACCTTCGTAGGGAGCCTCTCTGCCACCGTTGAAGAAGAAGGTCACGTGTGCGTACTTCTCTGTCTCGGCTGTGTGGAGTTGCTTCAAGCCCTTGCTGCTGATGTATTCGCCGAGGGTGTTCTCGACGTTCTCCTTCGGGAAGAGGATGTGCACGCCTGTGAAACTTGCGTCGTACGGCGTCATGCAGTAGTACTGCAAGCCGGGGATGGTCTTCATTCCCTGCTCAATCATGTCCTGCTGAGTCAGCACGATGGTGAGTTCCTTAGCGCGGTCGTTGCGGTAGTTGAAGAAGATGATGACGTCGCCCTCCTTGATGGTGCCATCGACGTTGCTGTTGTTGATGGGCTTGATGAACTCGTCGGTGACGCCTTCGTCGTAACTTTCCTGCATAGCCTCGATGAGGTCCTTTGCTTGCTTGCCTTCGCCGCTGACGAGCAGGTCGTAGGCAATCTTCACGCGTTCCCAACGCTTGTCGCGGTCCATTGCATAGAAGCGACCGATGATGCTTGCAATCACAGCGTTGCCTGCCTCGTTGCACTTGTCGATGAGCTGCTGGATGAAGCCGATGCCGCTCTTGGGGTCAGTGTCGCGACCGTCCATAAAGCAGTGCACGAACGTCTGCCCCACGCCGTATTCCTTACCAATCTCGACGAGTTTGAAGAGGTGGTCGAGTGAGCTGTGTACGCCGCCGTTCGAGGTCAGACCCATCAGGTGAACGTTCTTGCCGTTAGCCTTCGCGTACTCGTAAGCGCTGACGATTTCGGGGTTCCTGAGGATGCTGCCGTCTGCACAAGCGCGGTTAATTTTCACGAGGTCCTGATAGACGATGCGACCTGCGCCGATGTTGAGGTGACCGACCTCCGAGTTACCCATCTGTCCGTCGGGCAGACCGACGTTCTCACCGCTTGCCAAGAGTTGGCTGTGAGGGTAGGTAGCGTTAATCTTATCGAGGTTTGGAGTCGGAGTGTTGAAGATGACGTCTCCCTTGCCGTGGTTGCCAATGCCCCAGCCGTCGAGAATCATCAAAAGAGCTTTCTTGTTCATAGTTTTGTATGTTTTAATGTTTGTCTGTTCTTTTATTGCGGGTGCAAAGATACAAAAATGAAAGCTAAATTCAAAATAAATTATATTTATTTTAGATTTTAAGCAAGGGTCATAATGAAACTAGACGTGCCTAGTTTGCCAACTAAGCACGCCTAATTTGCGAATCAATCACGCCATGTTTTTCAGTTACTCAGGGAGCCTTTGCAGGTCTGTCGCTTCTCGTCCTTCCAGGAGACGCTTTATAAGTTTCAACGGGCTGCTATCCTTGTACAAACGCCCTATAGGGGCGACTGGGGTCCGGAGTATGCTCCGGAGAAGCCACTGAATGTGGCTTCGGCCCCACAAAGGGGAGCGAGTTTCCACTCGCGACGGAGGAAGAGCCAACGCCCTATAGGGGAGTGACAGACATCCTATACCTTTTGCGTCAAACAGGTTGTCCTCGTCGGGAAACACCCCACGGCAGCTGAAAAAAGGAAGGCGTGCCCCTGTCTTTACAGAAGCACGCCCATATAGTTTCTCAAACGAGACTGGTCTTATTCCTCCTTCTTCTTCGAAGCACGCTTACGAGTACCCTTCTTTGCTCCTTCCTGAGCTTCTGAGGGCAGTCCGGCCAGTTCGCGGTCAATCATGATGCGGCCACAATACTCGCAAACGATAATCTTCTTGCGGCTACGGATGTCGAGCTGACGCTGTGGCGGTATCTTGTTGAAGCAACCGCAGCAGGCGTCGCGCTGAACAGAGACAATGCCCAAGCCGTTGCGACTATTGCGACGAATGCGCTTGAAGGCATTCAGGAGACGCGGCTCGATGGTGAGTTCCAGGTTCTTAGCCCTTTCGCGGAGCTTCTCCTCCTCAGCCTTAGTCTCGCTTACGATCTCCTCCAGTTCCTCTTTCTTCGTTTCGAGGAGCACTCGGCGGTCGTTCACGTCGAGGTTGCAACGCGTCATCTCGGCTGTCTTTGCCTCAACGAGTTCCTTAGCCTCGCGTATCTTCTTCTCGTGCAACTGGTTGTCGAGTTCGGCATACTCCACTTGCTTCGTCAGGCTGTCGTACTCGCGGTTGTTACGGACGCTGTCCATCTGCGTATTGTAACGCTCGATGTTTGCCTTGTTCTCGGTAATCTTACCGTTGCGCTCGCTGATTTCCTTCTTCAGCTCAGCAATGTCGTTGTTGATTTTCTCGATGCGAGTCGTCATACCCTCGATTTCGTCCTCCAGGTCCTGAACCTCGAGGGGCAGCTCGCCGCGCAGTGTCTTGATGCTGTCAATCTCTGAAAGCATGCTCTGAAGAGCATAAAGGTTCTTCAGCTTCTCCTCAACGCTGTAGTCAGCGGGGTCTTTCTTAGCTTTTTCTCTTGCCATAATGTTATAAGTATTTGATGGGATTGGTGCAGACTGTCGTCTTGAAGAGCGGCAGCCTTGCGCACCTCTCGCCTATAATTGAATTGAATATATCCATCGTGTATTGCTCGCTCTGATAGTGACCGAGCACACCAATCTGTATCTGTCCGTTGTGCCCGAAGTACTGATGATAGTGCATCTCTCCCGTCAGGAACGCATCTGCACCAACTCTCACAGCCTCATCCAAGAGGAAATCCCCTGCCCCGCCACAAATGGCGACGCTCTCTATGGGACGAGCCAACAACTCGTTGTGCATCAGGCACTCCACGCCGAAAGCCTGCTTCACCCTTTGCAGGAAAGCCAGCGAGTCTTCCCCTTCGGGCAGATAACCTATCACGCCCGAGCCAGCCTGCACCGTATGGGCACTCTGGCCGATGCCGACAGACACCTGTCTGGGCTGCAGCAGCACCACATCCACCAGCCCGAGTCGCTCGGCCATCATGTAGTTGACGCCATCCACAGCAGCATCCAGGTTGGTATGAGCCGAATAGATGGCAATGTCGTTCTGCACAGCCATACGCACGCAACGCTGCACCACATCCGCATCCGTCAGGTGCTTCAGGCCATGGAAGATGAGCGGGTGGTGCGACACAATCATATTGCATCCCAACTCCATCGCCTCTCGAATCACCTCCTCCGTGACGTCCAGGCACAATAAAGCCCCTGACACTTCCGCTTCTGTCAATCCAACCTGCAAGCCAGCATTATCGTAGCTTTCCTGCAAGGGCAGAGGCGCGAAATCTTCAAGGGCGTCGATAACGTCTTGAACTCTTACGCTCATACGAACAGTATGTTTTTAGTGTGCAATTACATACAATTGCGCTGCAAAGGTACGGCTTTCCAAGATAAAAACCAAATTTCTTTGCATTAATTCTTAATTTATTCGTAACTTTGCACACCCATATTATACATCCTCCTATGCCAAGCAGTAAATCATACTTGCCAGCCGAATGGCACGAACAATGTGCCGTGCAGCTCACATGGCCGCATGCCGGTACTGATTGGCATCCCATTCTGGAGGCTGTGAACCGCTGCTATATTGATATGGCGAAGGCTCTCTCTACGCGCGTACATATTATTATAGTAACACCCGAGCCTGCTCATGTTCGCCAATTGCTCGAAGAGGCCTTGACTACAAGGGAACTTACCCGCATCTCCTTCTGCAAAGCGCCGACCAACGACACTTGGGCTCGCGACCATGGCTTCATCACATTGCTTGCCAATGACGGCCCCCATCTGCTCGACTTCAAGTTCAACGGCTGGGGCGAGAAGTTCCCCGCCGAACTCGATAACGAGATTTGCCGAAGAATGGCAGAGCAGAACATCCTGAAAGGGACGTATGAATGCCTTCTCGATTTCGTCCTCGAGGGAGGAAGCATCGAGAGCGACGGCAAAGGGACCATCTTGACTACAAGCAAATGCCTGCTTGCGCCACATCGCAACCAGCCGCTCACAAAGGAACAGATTGAGGCTCGACTACTCGAAGCACTTCATGCGGAACGCATCCTGTGGCTCGACTACGGCTACCTCGCCGGCGACGACACCGACAGCCACATCGACACGCTGGCTCGCTTCTGTCCCGACGACACGATCGCCTACGTACAATGCCTCGACAAGGAAGACGAGCATTATGCTGAACTATCAAAGATGGAAGCACAACTCAAGGAGTTCCGGACAATGGAAGGCAAGCCCTATCGTCTCATCCCATTGCCCATGGCAAAGGCCGTTTACGATGAAGATGGTAATCGTCTGCCTGCCACTTACGCTAACTTCCTCATCACGAACGGAGCCGTCCTGATGCCCACCTATGGCGACGCATCGACCGACCCCAAGGCAAAGGAACGGCTTCAGGAAGCATTCCCTCATCACGACATCATCGGCATTGACTGCCAAACACTCATCATCCAGCATGGAAGCCTGCATTGCTGCACCATGCAATTTCCAAGAGAAGCATTATGAAGATAGGTATCATACAACAAAGCTGCACAGAAAGTGTTGCAGAGAATCGCAAGAAGATTGCGCTGAGCATCAGCAAGCTAGCCAAGAAAGGTGCAGAGCTCGTCGTTCTTCAAGAACTGCACGACAGCCCTTACTTCTGCCAGACGGAAGATGTGATGAACTTCCGCTATGCCCAGTCCATTCCAGGCGATGCAACCGAGTTCTATTCGAAGAAAGCCAGAGAGAACCACGTCGTGCTCGTCACGAGCCTCTTCGAACGTCGTGCCCCTGGTCTCTATCATAATACGGCGGTCGTCTTCGACATCGATGGCAGCATCGCAGGCAGATATCGCAAGATGCACATTCCCGACGACCCTGCCTATTACGAGAAATTCTATTTCACGCCTGGCGACATTGGCTTCCACCCCATCGAGACAAGCATAGGAAAGCTTGGCGTACAAGTGTGCTGGGACCAATGGTATCCCGAGGGAGCACGCCTCATGGCCCTGCAGGGAGCAGACCTCCTCATCTTCCCTACTGCCATTGGCTTCGAGAGCACCGACACCAAGGAGGAGCAGCAACGTCAGCGCGATGCTTGGATGACCATTCAACGCAGCCACGCCATTGCCAACGGCATCCCTGTCGTGGCAGTCAATCGCGTCGGATTTGAGCCAGACCCAAGCGGCGCGACTGGTGGCATCCAGTTCTGGGGAAGCAGTTTCGTGGCAGGCCAGCAGGGCGAACTACTCTATCAGGCTAGCGACACCAAGCAAGAAGCCGTCGTCGTAGATGTTGACCTGCAGCGCACAGAAACCGTCCGACAGTGGTGGCCCTTCCTGCGCGACCGTCGCATCGATGCTTTCGACGACCTCTCCTGTCGCTTCATAGAGACCCCCTAACCCCCTTTAGGGAGAATAAATCCTAAAATCGTAAATCGTCAAATCGTAAATATAAAAGATGTCCAGTACTCTTAGGTTTCAGATTGTAGGCGAGGCATTCAAGAAAAGGCCCGTCGAAGTACCCAACCGCAAGGAGCGTCCAAGCGAGTTCTTTGCCAAATACGTATTCAACCGGCAGAAGATGCAACAATACCTGCCAGCCGATATCTATAAGAAGATGTGCGACGTCATCGAAGGCGATGCCACACTCGACATGGCGACTGCCGATGCTGTGGCTGCTGGCATGAAGAAATGGGCGATGGAACTTGGCGCAACGCATTGCACGCATTGGTTCCAGCCTCTGACCGAAGGCACTGCTGAGAAGCACGACGGCTTTGTGGAGCACGACGGCAAAGGCGGCATGATAGAGGAGTTCACGGGCAAGCAGCTCGTTCAGCAAGAGCCCGATGCCAGTTCGTTCCCAAGCGGTGGCATTCGCTCGACCTTTGAGGCTCGCGGCTATAGTGCCTGGGACCCCACGAGCCCCGTCTTCGTATTTGGCGACACCCTGATGATTCCCACCATCTTCATCTCCTATACAGGCGAGGCCCTCGACTACAAGGCACCGCTCAAGAAGTCGCTCAAAGCCGTTGATAAAGCAGCAACAGCTGTTGCCCGCTACTTCTATCCCGACGTCAAGAAGGTCGTTAGCAACCTTGGCTGGGAACAGGAGTACTTCCTCGTTGATGAGGGACTCTATGCAGCCCGTCCCGACCTGATGATGACCGGCCGAACCCTGCTTGGCCATGACAGCGCGAAGAACCAGCAGATGGACGACCACTACTTCGGCTCCATACCGATGCGCGTCGCCGCCTTCATGAAGGACCTCGAGATAAAGTCTCTGGAACTCGGCATCCCCTGCAAAACACGCCACAACGAGGTAGCGCCCAACCAGTTCGAGCTGGCTCCCATCTTCGAGGAGACGAACCTCGCCGTGGACCACAACATGCTCATCATGAGCCTGATGAAGAAAGTGGCTCGCAAGCATGGCTTCCGCTGTCTCCTGCACGAGAAACCCTTCGCAGGCATCAACGGCAGCGGCAAGCACAACAACTGGAGCCTCTCCACCGACACCGGCATCCTGCTTCATGGCCCAGGCAAGACGCCCCTCGACAACCTGCGCTTCGTTACATTCATCGTCGAATCGCTGATGGCAGTCTATCGCCACAATGGCCTACTGAAGGCCTCTATCATCAGTGCTACCAATGTGCATCGTCTGGGAGCAGCCGAGGCACCACCAGCCATCGTGTCGAGCTTCTTGGGAAAGGAAATCAGCGATCTGCTCGAACACCTCGAGACGAGTACCGACGACGAGTTAATCAGCCTTTCCGGCAAGCAGACGCTCAGCCTCGACATACCGCAGATACCCGAATTGACGCAGGACAACACCGACCGCAACCGCACCTCGCCTTTCGCCTTTACGGGCAACAGGTTCGAGTTCCGCGCCGTCGGAAGCCAGCAGAACTGTGCCGCATCGATGATAGTGCTGAACACTGCAATGGCCGAGGCTCTGACGAACTTCAAGACGCGCGTCGATGCCCTTATCTGCGATGGTCTGGAGCCCATGAAAGCCATCCTTCGCATCGTTCGCGAGGACATCAAGACCTGCAAACCCATCCGCTTCGACGGCAACGGCTACAGCGAGGCTTGGAAGCAGGAAGCAGCGCGCAGAGGGCTCGACGTAGAGACCAGCGCTCCCATCATCCTCGACCAATACCTCAAGCCCGAGACTATCAAGATGTTCGAGGAGATGAACGTCCTGAGCAAGGCAGAGCTGGAGGCACGCAACGAAATCAAACTCGACACTTATATTAAGAAGGTTCAGATTGAGGCACGCATCTTCGGCGACATCTGTATGAACCACATCATACCCGTCGCCACACGCTACCAGACGCAGCTCATCGACAACGTGCACCGCATGAAGCAAATCTTCCCCGCCGAGGTTGCTGACCCCTTAAATAGCACAAACCTGAGCCTCATCAAGCAAATGGGCGAGCACAACGCGTTCATCATCGAGAACGTGGAACGCCTCATCGAGGCACGTCGCGTCGCCAATCGCATCAAGGACGGTCGTGAGCGCGCCATTGCCTACCACGATACAGTAGCACCCCTCATCGAGGAGATTCGCTACCACGTGGACCATCTGGAGCTTATCGTCGACGACGAACTTTGGCCCTTGCCAAAGTATCGCGAGATGCTGTTCATACATTAAAAAGACAACGGACTAAGGACAACAGATCTTTCTTGCGCTCAAGAGGTCTGTTGTCTTTTTTGAGGGCTCTACCCGCTTATCTTGTCTATCATGCCTGCGGCCAAACAAATGATTATAATGATTATAATGACAATCATGAAGCATAAGCAGGCCAACGTGAATCCGAGGAGGCACAACAGGCAGCTCTTCCACCAACTTATCCCCGTAAGTTGCTTGTAGAGGACAACGACATAGATTGTGGTGACAATCTTGAAGAACCAGCTCAGCACATTATCAAATCCTTCTATGAGGCAAAAGGGGAGCAGCAGCGTAGAGTACAACAGGGAGATGCACGAGTTGTAGATTTGGGCGTAGAACTGCTCGGTATCGTTTAGGGAAAACTGCTGCCCGTCGGGACGCTCTATCTTGTACCTCTTGAAGACCAGTCGGAAACTCGGCACGGCAAAGAGCGCAGCCGCCACAGTGCCGTAGAGCTTGTTGGAAGATATCTTGCCCATGATCTTGATGATGTGCTCAATGGAAGCGTACTCTAGGTCCAATTTGTCGGGGTCTATATCCTGGAAGGCTACCTCGTCGAAGATGGAAGAATTGATGCCCAAGAGGAACGAGAAGACAGCATAGGTCGTGAGGAGATAGACGAACAACTGCAAGGGATGGTAGTATCTGATGCGCTTGCCCAGCACATAGTCGCGTGTCATGTATCCGGGACGGATAATCAGATCGCGGCAAGAGCGCATGAACCTGTTGTCGCCCCCAACGAAGGGGCCTATCATATTTATCAGCATCTCGCTCAGCCGCAAACGCTTGGTCTCGGCCTTCTGGCCGCAGTTCGGGCAGAAATTGCCCTTGAACGTGTGACCGCAGTTAAGACAATGGGTCACCTGTTTTATTTTAGATCTTCCCATAATGTTTACCCTCAGAGGTAGGCAGAAGCATCTGACTGTTCGTCGTACGTGGTCTTTTCGGAGCGCAAAGTTACGAAGAAGAAAGCAAATGGCAAAATAATTCGGACAAATTAGTGCGCTACCACCCCATACAAGGCAGAAGAGGCAGTGAGATTGCCCATTGGATTGGTCTCCAAAACCGATGCGGCCATGCATTCCACGCAACGAGTCTAAGGGCTCCAAAGGGTGACACAAAACTTCACGTGGATAGTTTGAAAACTTCACGTGGATAGTTGAGGAACTTCACGTGGATAGTTTGAAGACATCACGTGCAACGTTTTCCCACACTCCATGCCAGTTCAATTTTCGCCCTTAAAGGCGTTTCCGCAATTCAGGCAAGTTGTTATTATTCTATCCAAGCCTCGATTTGATTAGGTCTGATACAGAACTTGACCTCTTTGCCTGCAAACTCGAGGGCATAGACGCGATTGGGGTCATCATGATAATGAGGGCGCGGGTCAGAAAGAAGTATCTCTTTCAGCATCTTAAGGTGCTCTGGGTCGAAAGTCTTCGTAAGTATCGAATTAAATGTAAAGGTTATCGATTCCAAGGAAAGATTCGAATTGAAAGTCTCTTCCGTAAAGCCCCCTGTAGCATCGGGATGACTATCGGTAAAGGCGAGATAGGGCTTGATGTCGAATATGGGGGTGCCGCTCATCAGGTCGGCGCCTTCAACCTCTATCACTGGTCCGTCGGGGGTGTGCAGGTTAATGCTGAGGATACGAACGGAAGAGAGCCCGATATTATTGGGACGATAAGGGCTTCTGGTAGCAAAGACCCCTACTCGCTTGTTGCCGCCAAGACGAGGAGGACGCACTGTAGGTCGCCACTTCATGCCCTCCCGTCGCGCCTCGCTAAAGTCCCACAGCAACCAGATATGGCTGAAGCCGTCCAAACCTCGCAAAGCCTCAGGGTCGCGATACTCTGGCTCGAAGACAATCCTGCCTTTCAGTCCCGCCACCAATCCGCTCTGGCGAGGGACGCCGAACTTTGTGGGGAAATCCGTCTCAATATGTGCTATGGGCTTCAATTCACTCATCTTCTGAATTCCTTATAATACAGCAATCCTGCGCTGGTTAGGCCGAAGGGAAATGCCATCCACACACCAACAAGTCCCCAGCCACAAATGAAGCCGAAGATATAGCCAAGTGGCAACGAGATGACGATATATGCGACGAAGGCTATCCATATCATGGGCTTCACGCGAGCCATTCCGCGAAGGGAATTGGCATAGGTGCATTGCAATGCGTCGCCAATCTGGAAAAGGAGGAAAGGTATAGTCATCATTGCCACGAGGCAAACGACTTCGGTATTGCCCGTAAAGAGCAAACCGACCTTATCACGCAACAGGAACAGCGGGAGACCTTCGAGGAGGGCAATGAACCAGCACAAATGCAGACCTGCCGCCGCAACTTTCCTTGTTTGCTCCACCTCGCCCGAACCTCTGTAATAGCTCACCCGAACAGCCACTGCAGCCGACAACCCATAATAGAGCATGAAGAAAAGCTGGCTGATGGTTATCATAATCTGATGTGCCGCCAAAGCCGTTGCTCCAAGCCACCCCACATATATGGCACTGAAGCTGAACGAAGCAGTTTCCATACCCAACTGCAATGCGACTGGCCATCCCATACGATGCAGTTCGCGTTGGTCAGCTTTCGTAATGCTTGTCTTGTGGAAGTCATCACGATAAAACCTGTAATGTTTCGTAAGGTGGAACACACCTGCCATCAGCACCAGCTGCAAGAGTCGGCTCAACAAGGTGGCAAGTCCTGCTCCCAGCAATCCCATCTCGGGCAATCCCCAATGGCCGAAGATAAGCAGCCAGTTGCCGAAGATATTGAGGATGTTGGCGATGAGCATTATCCACATCGGCATCGATGTGTCCTGTATGCCGTCGCTGAACTGCTTGTAGGCATTGAAGGCCATCATGGGTAGCAAGCTTAGCAGCAACAAGAACAGATAGGGGCGAATCAAGGGCAGGAGCTCTTGTGGCAACCCAAACCAAGGAAGTACAAGGAGCAACAGTCCTGCGAGCAAAGTCATCAGCAGACCAATACCAGAGCAAGCAAAGAGTCCGTTCCGAAGTTTGCCGGCAATATCATGCTCCCTACCCTCTCCCAGCAAAGCGCCCACAACAGGCGTCAAGCCGTAGGAGAAGCCCATACCACCCACAATGAGCAGGGCAACGATGTTATTAACGAAACCAGCTGCAGCCAGCTCGTTCGTTCCATAATGTCCTACCATAAGCGTATCGGCGAGCCCCATCACGATGAAGCTCATTTGCCCCATCATGATTGGCACGCCGATGCGCAAGAGGTCTTTATAATGTGATGTCTTTATGCGAACCACTTCACGTAGCAGAAGTCCTGACGATGAGGTAGTTTCTCATTCTTAGGATACAAGCGATAGCATACCTTGAAGCTGCCTGCATTGTCTATCGTGTGGGAACATGCAAAGGTGTATTTGTTGCCGTCGCTTCCCTTAAGTTCAAAGGGCGTAACCTGATAGACATGATCCTCGCCGTCCTTATCGGTAACGAGTGTCACGAGCTCTACACCAATTGCATTGTCCAAGCCAGCTTCATCGACCACAACCTCGATATTGTACTTCGTGCCTGCCTCGATGTTACCGCTATTAATGTCGTCGCTTCTATTGATGCTTACCACATTAACTGCATCCCAACGCTCAGCAACAGCTTCCTTCCAGAGAGCAATCTCCTTGGCAAGCTGATAGCTGCTCGCCTGCAACTGCTTTGAGCGTTCGCTGAGCTTGTTATAGAACCTCTCGTAGTAATCGTCGAGCTGACGCTTCATGGTGTAATGCGGAGCAATCTGTGCGATGGAGTTCTTGATGACCTTAATCCAGCCAGCAGAGATACCCTTCTTATCCTTATTATAATATAAGGGAAGAATCTCGTTCTCCAAAAGCGAGTAGATGGTTGCAGCATCAAGACGGTCCTGATACTCCTGGTTCTGATAGGTGCGCTGCTCGGTAAGAGCCCATCCTGCACCCTCGCGATAGCCCTCAAGCCACCAGCCGTCTTTCACACTGAGGTTGACAACACCATTCATCTCGGCCTTCTCGCCAGATGTACCACTTGCCTCCATCGGACGGGTCGGGGTGTTCATCCAGATGTCCACACCGCTGACGAGACGACGAGCCAGCAGGAAGTCATAGTCTTCCACAAAGATAATCTTTGCCTGGAACTCAGGGCGCTGACTAATCTCGTATATCTTCTTGATGAGACCCTGGCCTGCTCCATCGGCGGGGTGAGCCTTGCCGGCAAACAGGAAGATGACAGGGCGTTCGGGATTGTTCACAATCTTGCTGAGGCGCTCCAGGTCGGTGAAGAGCAGGTGAGCACGCTTGTATGTGGCAAAGCGGCGGCAGAAACCAATGACCAGAGCATTGGGATTGAAGCTTTCAATAAGCTTAACCACGCGCTGCGGGTCGCCTTGATTCTTCAACCAGGTCTCCTTATACTGCTCGGCGACATACTTGAAGAGTTTCTTCTTGAGAGCCTGACGGGTTTCCCAAATCTCCTCGTCCGGGCAGTTGTAGATGCCGTGCCAAATCTCTTCGTTTGACTGGTCGCTAAGATGCTTTGCATCGAAGTACTTGGCATAAACCTGTCGCCACTCCGTTGCACACCACGTTGGGAAGTGAACACCATTGGTGACATAGCCGACGTGGCTCTCCTCGGGATAATAGCCGTTCCAGATATTGTTGAACATCTTCTTGCTGACCTCGCCATGCAACCAGCTTACGCCGTTGACTTCCTGACAAGTGTTGCAAGCGAAGGTGCTCATGCAGAACTTCTCGCTATGGTCGTCGGGATTCGTGCGACCCATGCCGATGAACTCGTCCCAGCTGATGCCAAGCATCTGGGGATAGCCGCTCATGTACTTGCCAAAGAGGTCTTCGGTGAAGTAGTCGTGGCCGGCTGGCACAGGAGTATGTACAGTATAGAGAGACGATGCACGTACGATTTCGAGTGCTTGGTTGAAGGTGAGACCTTCGTGGATGTAGTCGCACAGACGCTGCAGGTTGCAAAGTGCGGCATGGCCCTCGTTGCAGTGATAAACGTCCTTCTTGATGCCAAGCTTCTTGAGCAGCAGCATACCGCCGATGCCAAGCAGAATCTCCTGCTTCAGACGATTCTCCCAGTCGCCGCCATAGAGGGCATAAGTGATGGGCTTGTCGAACTCGGAGTTCATCTCGTTGTCGGTATCGAGCAGATAGAGTTTCACGCGACCCACATTGACGCGCCAAACATAGGCGTGCACGTGATAGTTCATATAAGGAACGTCAACAACCATTGGCGTGCCATCTTCGTTCATCTGCTGTTCGATGGGCAGTGAGCCGAAGTTCTGCGCCTCGTAGTTGGCAATCTGCTGCCCATCCATTGCGAGGCTCTGTGTGAAGTATCCATAACGATAGAGGAAGCCGACAGCGCACATATCGACGTTGGAGTCGGAAGCCTCCTTCACGTAGTCGCCAGCCAACATGCCCAGACCGCCACTGTAAATCTTCAAGGCGGAGTGGATACCATACTCCATGCAGAAGTATGCTACAGACGGACGCTTGTGGTCTGGCTCTACATCCATATACTTACGGAACAGCGCATAAACATCATTGATGCGCTTCATCAGTTTCTTATCCTTTACAATCTCTTCTTTACGGCTAAAACTCAGGCGCTCCAGAAGTGCTACGGGATTGTGCTTCACGGCGCTGTAGAGTTCTGGATCGAGGTCACGGAACAGGTCACGAGCCTCGTAGTTCCATACCCACCACATGTTGTGAGCGAGTTCTTCGAGCTTACTGAGTTCGGCTGGAACACTGCCTTTAACGATGATTGGCTTCCAGCTGGGCTGATTTGCATTACTTGCTTTAATCTTCATATTCTTTATATAGGTTATTTGATTGTTCTTTCTTTTGCCTTTCGCAGAGCGAAGTCGTAGGCGTCGTAGTAGTATGTGATAAAGTTCTTCCAAAGGGCTTTCTCGGCGAGCTTGGCTGCACTTTGACGCACTTTGTCGATGGTTTTCTTGTCCAAAGCGGAATAGCGGGCAATGGTGGCGCTGACCTTTTCTGCCACTTCCTGGAAGTTATAGTCGTTTCGGGCGATAACTTCCACGCCGTCCTCCAGCTTGCTGTCGTGTCCGACGCTCGAACTTGCCCAGACACCGAAGCCGCTGAGGGAGGTTGTGATGCAGGGAACATGGAAAGCCACTGCCTCGAGCGGTGTATAGCCCCAGGGTTCATAATAAGAGGGATAGGCTGCGAGGTCGTCACCTATGAGGAGGTCGTAGTATGGCATTTGGAAGATGCCGTCGCTTCCGTCGAGATAACAGGGCACGAAGATGACCTTCACACGGCTATGCATATCGTTCTTCATGCCGTGGAAGCGCAGGAAATTGAGCACCGGGTCGTTCCAAGCCTCATGCAGGTTATGTGTGATGACGGGATCGGGCAACGGTTCGGTATATGTCCAGCCCAGCCTGAGGCGCTCTTGCAGATCGGTGCGTGGACTTTCCACCCAAGCCGGAACCTGTATGAGCATCAGGACGGGTCGCTGCAGGTCGCTGTCGTAGAGGCTGCGGTAAGCTGCCTCGAGGAAGACGTCGATGCCTTTGTTGCGGTACTCATAGCGGCCGCTTGTAGCGACGATGAGCGTGTCGTCGGTAAACTCGGCGCCTGTCAGGGCATTTGCTACCTGCAGAATCTTGGCTCTTGCCTCCTTGCGACGTTTGGTAAAGGCTGCTCCTGTCGGCACGAAGTCTGCTTCGAAACCGTTCGGCAGGATGACGTCGGGCTGCTTGTCGAGCAGTTCTGCACACTCGCGACCAGTGACATCGCTGACGGTCGTAAAGCAATCGACATTATGGGCTGTCTGGCGTTCTATGCTGTGCTTAGCTTCCATGTTGAGCTCGCCTGCCATTTGCGTGCCGTTGTAAGCCCAAAGGTAGTCATAGAGCGGCTTGTTGTTGCCAGCGATGCTACGGCCGATGCTTGTGGCGTGAGTAGTGAAGATGGTGGCAATCTCTGGCACATGCTTCTTGATGTAGAGTGCTCCGAGACAAGTCATCCACTCGTGAGCCTGATAGACAACCTGCTTCTTGGCACCGAGATAATAGTGGAAAAAGCTTTCCACCACAAGAGCTGCGGCTATGCTGAACATGTTTGCTTCGTCGTAGTCGCCGTAAGCATGAAGGCTGTCCACGCCAAAGTCGTTCCAGACTGAGCCGTAGATGTCATTCTTGAACTCGAAGTAGGGTTGGAAGTCAACAAGGACGACACATGGTTTGCCTGGGATGTTCCAACGACCTGTACGGACGTGAAGACCGCTTTCCGCAGCCATCTTCACCCAAGGTTGCCACATCGTCGCATCCTCCAGGAAGAGGGGATTTTCCTTCTCCTGCCAGAGGTCTGGACCGATGAAGAGGAGATTGTCGTGATACTGCTCTTGAAGAGTCTTGGCACGCGTCGAGAGCACCGTATAGATGCCACCCATCTTGTTACAAACCTCCCAGCTACTCTCGAAAATAAAGTCTGGTACCAATCGTTTTTCTCTCATTAACAACCTTCGTTTCCTTATTTCGCGCGCAAAGGTACAACAATTTATGTTAAAAAAGAAACCTTTTCTGCTTTTTATATATAAATGTATAGGGTTTGCGTTACAACATAACACTTTTTTCGCTATCTTTGTAGGAGTTTACAACTCCTTTATAGGGGAATGCGAACTCCCCTATAGGGGAATGACTAACGCCCTATAGGGGAATGAGCAACGCCCTATAGGGGAATGAAGACTCCCCTATAGGGGATAAATGGACACCGAATGAAGAAAATAGCTACACTTGCACTGATGTTTCTTGTCACCGCTGCCTGCATCGGGCAGCAGCCATGGAAACTCCAGCTGACAAGCCCCGAAGAGAAGATTAACCTCAGGCTCGACCTCTACGAGGAAAGCATCGAGGTGCCTGGCTTTGAAAGTTTCGGGCCGATGAACGGATACATGGATGGCAACATCTACGGCGTATGGTATGTGGTGGGCTTCGACATCAAGGACGATAAGCATGCCGCCATCACCATTGCCAACGAACTGGGAAGCGAAGACCAGAAGCTGACGCTAACTCAAGATTCCGACAGCACCTATCAGCTGAAGTTCGTGGGCTATAATGCCGTGAAGCGTGCTCAAGGAAAGAAGTTGGTGAAGATTCCTTCTGAGTTCAAAATGGAGATTCAGAAATGACGACTCGCAAGAAATACTTCCTCACTGCTCTGGGCGGCGCTCTGTTCGGCATCGTGCTCGTGCTGGCTGCACTCTATACGAGCAATGTCACCTCGACGAACGAGTCGTGCAGGGCTTGTCATGTGCATCCCGAGGCTGAGACAAGTTGGAAGCAAAGCAAGCACTTCATGAACCAGAGCGGTGTGCAGACGGACTGTGCTGCATGCCACCTACCACCAGCTGGCACGCCCCATTACTACTGGGCAAAGGTCAAGATTGGTCTGCACGACATTTGGATGTACCTCACCCACGACAAGGAGGACTTCGACTTCGAGTCGAAGCGGACCGAGGAATATGCGCCCAGCATCGTCTTCAACAGTTCCTGCAAGAAATGCCACGCCAATCTCTTCCCTGAAGGCATCACCGACGATGGCGTCGCTGCACATCTCTATTACGAAGAGAACGAGGAGAAGCTGGGCTTGCAATGTATCTCGTGCCATCTCGATGCCGGACACTTCATCGCGGGCTACAAGCACGAGAAGATGACGACGGCACCTATCGACACGACTGGACCGGTCTATACGGAGCCGGCCTCTGTTACGAGTTTCTCGAACTTCACGGAGACGATTCCTGGCACCCGCGCCTCCATCAACATGATAGCTGTGCCAGGCGGCAAGTTCACGATGGGTAGCAAGAAGGGCGACAAGTTCAGCCGTCCCGATGAATACCCGGCCCACGAGGTCACCGTCTCGCCATTCTTTATGGCAGAGGTCGAGGTGACGTGGAATCAATACTGGGCATTCTATGTCGAGACGATGTCGGAGGGACGCACGAAGCCTGAGGTCATCTATGCCAACAACAGCCGTCCTGATGTGGATGCGGTGTCCGGCCCTACCCCACCATTCGGCATGCCCGACCAGGGCTGGGGCATGGGAAACCGTCCGGCCATCACGATGACGCACTACGCGGCTGAGACTTTCTGCCAATGGCTCAGCCTGAAGACCGGCCGGCACTATCGTTTGCCAACGGAAGCCGAATGGGAGTACGCAGCTCGTGGCGGCACGGACACGCCTTACTTCTTCGAAGGCAAGCCCTCTTCCTACTCGAGCGAAGGCCTTTGGAACAGCATCTTCGGCACCGACACGACGACCATCAATCGCTACGCCATATACGCCCTCAACAGCAAGAACCGCACGCAGGAACCGTCGCGAGTCGCTGCCAATCCATTCGGCCTGCGCAACATGCTGGGCAACGTGATGGAGTATTGTCAGGACTGGTATGCCGAGGATGCCTACAAGAAGGCTGGCGCGAATGCCATCGACCCGAAGGGACCTGCCACGGGCACGGACTATGTGGTGCGCGGCGGCTGCTATCACGACGATGCCAGCGAGCTGCGTTGTGCTGCCCGACGCCATAGCGACTACGAGGCTTGGCTCAAGACAGACCCGCAGAACCCGAAGAGCATCTGGTGGCTCAGCGACATGAAGGGCATCGGCTTCCGTGTCGTCTGCGAAGACTTCACCAAATAGCGTAATAACGAAATAACGAAATAACGTAATAACGACAAAAGACAGAATTATGAAAGATCAATCCATGAGCAGACGCCGCTTTCTGACTGGTGCTGCTGCTGTTGGAGCCGCTGCTGTGGCTGCTCCCGCAATCCTTGCCAGTTGCTCTGGCAAAGATAAACTCACGCCTCTCAAGAAGGAAGGCGAATACTATGTGCCCGAACTGCCCGACAAAGCTATCGACGGACCGGAGCTGAAGGTCGGCCTCATCGGTTGTGGCGGCCGCGGAAGCGGTGCCATCATCAACCTGCTCGACGCTGCCGACAACATCAAGGTCGTGGCTCTGGGCGATGTCTTCGAAGACCGCCTGAACGATGTTCGCAACCGTCTCATCAACGAGCGCGGGCAGGAGGTTCCTCAGGAGAACTGCTTCATCGGCTTCGATGCCTACAAGCAGGTCATCGACGCTGGCGTCGATATGGTTATCCTCACCACGCCTCCCGTCTTCCGCCCCGAGATGTTCAAGTACGCCACAGAGAAGGGCGTGCACTCCTTCCTCGAGAAACCCATCTGCGTTGATGCCAAAGGCTATCGTTCCGTTATGGCAACGGCTAAGCAGGCGCAGGCTAAGGGCTTGAGCGTCGTAGTCGGCACGCAGCGTCACCACGAACGTCGCTACGTGGAGGCCAACAAGCAGATACAGGCAGGACTCATCGGCGAGATTACCGGCGGCAATGTTTACTGGAACCAGGGCATGCTGTGGTATCGTCAGCGCGAGGCAGGCTGGACAGACATGGAATGGAACATCCGCGACTGGGTGAACTGGAAGTGGCTCTCGGGCGACCACATCATCGAGCAGCACGTCCACAACATCGACGTCTTCCTCTGGATGAGCGGCTTGAAGCCCGTCAGCGCAACGGCATTCGGCTCACGCCAGCGCCGCATAACAGGCGACCAGTATGACTTCTTCAGCACCGACTTCACAATGGAGAACGGCATACACATGCACTCAATGTGCCGCCAGATTGACGGTTGCAGCAGCAAGGTGAGCGAGTTCATCCAGGGCACAAAGGGCAGCTGGGACAGCGAGACGAACGAGATAAAGGACCTCGATGGCAACGTCATCTGGAAGTTCGACGAGGAAGCAGTACGCAAGGAGTTCCAGCAGTTCGACCCCTACACACTGGAACATGTCGATTGGGTGAACCACATCCGCAAGGGCACTGCCCACGAGGAAGCCACCGAGAACGCCATCTCTTGCATGGCAGGCATCATGGGTCGCGAAGCTGCTTACACAGGCCAAACCGTCACATGGGACGAGATGACACAATCGCCGCAGGACTTCCTGCCCGAGAAGCTTGAGCTTGGCCCCCTCGACCTGGCAGCCATGACTGTGCCAGTGCCAGGGAACTAAAGAATAGGCTTAATGGGCTTTATGGGGCTAATGGGTACCTAAGCCCATAACTCCCATAAATCCCATTAACCCCATAAAACCCATAATCCCCATAAACCCCATTAACCTCATTTCATCACAAATGCAACGACGTAATTTCCTTATAAGCTCTATGGCCGGAGCAGCTGCGGCTGCGCTGGCCCCCAGCACGATGCTAGCTTCTTGTGCCCCCAAGAAGGACGAGAAGAAAGGTGCAAACACCCCCCTCAACCTCTGCTTCCAGGAAGGCATCGCCCTGGGCGAAACACTTCAGGAGAAGCTCGACTACTGCGAGAGTCTGGGCGTAACAGGTTTCGAGGTGGGCGGACGCGGCTTGGCCGGTCGTGTGGACGAGATAAACAATGCCCTGAAGGGACGCAATGTCCGCATGGCAGCCATCTGTGCCGGCTTCGACGGATTCATCCTCGCAGAGGACGGACAGAAGGACGAGTTCGACCGCACAATGCGCGAAATCATTGAGGCTGCAGGCAAGATTAACTCCTGCGGCGTCATCATGGTGCCCGCCTTCAACGGACAGAAGCCTTGTCGCCCACACACCATGGACACCCGCAACTACCTTTGCGAACAACTCCACGAGCTTGGCGAGTTCGCCTTGCAATGCGGAACTACCGTCATCCTTGAACCCTTGAACCGTGGCGAGTGCTTCTACATGCGACTCGTTGCCGATGCAGCTGCCATTGCTCGCGATGCCGACAGCAAGGGCGTGAAGTGCATGGGCGACTTCTGGCACATGCAGGAAGAGACCTCCGACTATGCTGCCTTCATGGCTGCAGGCACGGAATACTTGCAGCACGTACACATTGCCAGCCGCGGACGACGCAAGACGCCAGGAGAGGACGGTGAGAAGGACAACTATCGCGATGGCTTCCGTGCCCTCAAGGAACTAGGCTATCAAGGTTTCGTCAGCTTCGAATGCGGCTGCGAAGGCGACCGTGCAGTAGTCCTGCCCGCAGCAGTCGAGCTGCTTCGCAAGCAATGGGACGAAGCATAAAGGCAGCCCCTTCAAGCAAAGAATACTAATTCCTTAAGTAAAGAACATTAATATCCTGAGCAAAGAAGGCTAACACCTTGAGCTAAGAAGACTAATTCTTTAAGTAAAGAACACTAATACCCTGAGAAAAGAGGTATTGGTGTCCCCCAAAACTCGGCACGCCATCTTTTCTAATGTGGCGTGCCGAGTTTGTAAAGATGGCACGTCGAACTCACAATGATGGCACGCCGAATTCACAATGATGGCACGTCGAATTCACAATGATGGCACGCCGAATTCACAATGATGGCACGCCGAATTCACAATGATGGCACGTTAAGTTGAAGAACTTAGCGTGCCATCTTATTATATCGAACTATTTATATCAGACTGTAAGGATAAAAAAAAAAGTCTCCGACGAATCGGAGACTTTAGTATTTAGGCTGTAGAATGATTACTTAACAGCAACCTTCTTACCGTTCTGGATGAATACACCCTGCTGAGCCTTGCTTACGCGCTGACCTGCGAGGTTGTAAACGGGAGCTTTGCTGTCCTCAGCATTGATGCTGTTGATACCAGTACCACCGACAGTAACCTTTACAACAGCTGTCTCATGACCTGCTGACAGGTTTTTCAGAATACCCTTATCGCTGGGGTCACCATTGATGATAAGATCAGTAAGCTGAACTTCATATTCACCATCAGCAACACCTTCATCAACAGTAATAGGACATGTGAGAAGAGCGCCATCGGTACCCATAAAGGCATTATACTTTACAACACCTTCAACCTTACCAGCAGTAGCTTCCATAATGCCGCCGAACGTGAAAGCGCCGCCTTGCTTCTTTATCTCGAACAAGTCTGCATAATCCTTTGCATCAATCTCTTCGCAAGCCTCTTCGTACTCGTCCTCGTCAATATCGCCATTGTCGAGTTCTTTCTTCTTATTAGCCTTCATAATAGCCTTTGCAGTAGCAAGATCCAGACGGTCAGTAACCATAGTATATTTGCCAACAGTTGTTGCCATCTTAATACCTGTGGGATTTGAAACCTTAAATGCAATACCCACAATCCTGGTATCTGTATTCCTCAGACAAATCTGAGCAGTAGCAGAAGAGCCAGCCTTAACTGTTACATCAGGGACATAGATCTCGTTTTCGTAAGTTTGTGCCATTGCTGCAGCGCCGCACAGCAAAGCAACCATCAACATGTAAAACTTTTTCATTGTTTTTAAGTTTTTAAAGTTTATAATTATTGTATTATTTTTCTAAGAATCTGTTATTCTCCAGCCATAATAATCAAGATAGACTGGTAGTCAGTGAAGTCAACCTTACCATTATGATCAACATCTGCAGAAGCATCATACTCGTCGTTTGCCATAAGGGTCAGAACACTCTGAGCATCTGTAAAGTTAACCTTGCCATCACCAGTAACATCACCTTCGATTACAGGAGCAGCACCTTCTTCGATGGTCCAAACGTATTCATTGGCAGTCTTCCAATGGTAAGTTGTTCCATTTACTTCTGTAACATCAGAATTATTTACAACAACAGCGTAGTCATTAGGCACGACTTCAGATGCAACCTCTACATCGAAAGTAGCAACAGCACCTGCTGTACCTGTCAATGCGATACCCTCTTCACCCTCACAGAAGAATGTAACAGTACCGTCACCATTTACTGTAGCAACAACATTTGCATTGTAGCCTTCGGGATAGCGGCCATCAACAATAGCAAATGTACCTTCCTTGTAAGTCACGCCTTCGGGGAGAGTTACAAGACACTGCCATGTAGTAACAGCATTCTTGTTCTCAAGGTTCAAAGTCAGAGTTGCTGTTTCACCAGTCTTACCATTTGCACTTGCAGTCACTTTCATCTGATAGTAAGATGCCAATGTTGCCCACATAGATGTCATAACAAAGAATGACATGAGGGAGAGTAAAATTCTCTTTTTCATAGAAATTAGTTTTTTGTTATTAGTTATTAAATAATGTTTACTCGTTTTATACTTTTCTGCTGCAAATTTAGTGCTTTTTTCATAACCACCAAAACTTTTTCGCTTTTTTTTTCATCTTTTCTCGAAAAAAGTTGGCCTTTATTGAAGAAAAACCTGCAAAAAGGGATTCTTTGGCCTTCTTTTAGCGTCTTTTGATACCTTTTCCCTTCTATACCTTATATTATATTATATACCTCGTGCTCGGAAGATGATGTCGCGTGCCTCCGTCACCTCACGGAACTTCTTTTCTGCTTCTTCTTTGGCTGCTTCGCCTTGTGCCTCGACCCGATCGGGATGATAGCGAAGAGCCAACTCACGATAGGCTTGCCGCACCTCGTCGTCTGTGGCAGTCTCGCGTATGCCAAGGGTTCGATAGGCTTCCTGCAAAGTTACATCGACATATGGCTGCCACTCGTGCTCATCTTTCTGGTAGCCAGAGAAGTCGTCCGTGCCTTTCTGGTAGGTAAAGTGAATGGTGGGGCGTCGATACATAGAATCGAGCAGCCAGCCCAGCAGGAAGCCGAGGATGAGTCCACGACCTCCTCCCATTCGCCAACCTATAAGGGCAAAGATGAGTCGAAAGTTAAGCAGGCAAGACATTTATTAGTTAAGAGTTAAGAGTTGAGAGTTAAGAGTTAAGAGTTAAGAGTTATCATAGGGTCTGCCTTAGTTTCTCGGAGACGTCGGGGACAGGAATGGCTTCATACTCTCCGTCTTTAAGCCAGATGATGCGGCGAGAGATGATGGGTATGCCAATATCCTCGAGCATGAGAGCATAAAGGCTGAGTTGTATGGTGTAGAGCGAGAGGTCCTCCTCCGTCATGTCTGCAAAGGGAGAACTGAGCACTCGACCAAAGCGGCGATTGTATTCGTTGGCAAGATTGGCGTTGGTCTTATAGTCGAGCACCATGAAGCCTGCTGGCTGGCCGTCGCTTCCGTCGTTGTAATAAAGCATATCGAAGGTGCCTGCAAGCTGCTGCTTGAGGTTTCGCTCCTTGGAAGGATTCTTGCCGCTATACACTTGTGCCTCATTAAGGACGAGATGCATACTGCTCGGCATCTCGTTCATGAACTTGAGCACAGCCTCTTCCTTAGGATGGATAGGAGCAAGGAAGCCGTACTGAGGCATGTATTGCCTCTGCATGGAGGGGCAGATTCGTTCTGGCATTCCTGCTCTGAGATAGCCAAGGCTCTCTCCATAAGCATGCGTCTTAGTGCCAAGGGTTGTGGCTCGAAAAGAGTTCTGCCGCCATTGCTGTATCCAATACTCAGCAGTCTGGCCACGCTTCTCGGCATAACGCTTTGCCTGCAACTGCTCATTGAAAGGCTCACGGATGAAACAATGGGTAACATTCGACACAGAAGGCAAAGTCTTGTCGTGCAACACATAACGATGCCCTTCAGGATAAAACTCGAGGTCCTCGAACTCGCCGAGGATCTTCTTGCGTGCTGCTGTCACCACTGCTGGCTCGCCAGCCACAGTGAACCATTTCTCATTTACCATTTAAGATCTTCTTTCCCTGACTGATGTTTATGCCTCTTTGCATTTTTGCCAAACGCTGACCTGAAAGATTATAGATGGTATCATTAACGCCATTGAAGACATTAAGGTTGTTGATGCCGGTCCAATCACTATCAGGACGAGGGACGCCTACCACAGCATCGCTATATGTAGGACGGAACTCGGAGACCTGTATTACATTGTTGCCACCACCCTTGCGTGCCGTCACCTCCCACTTGAAGCTCTGATAAGCCTTTGTTGTCTCAGACGGAAGCGTATAGGTATAAGTTGTGAAGTTCACATCCTGAAGCTTTGTGTCGTTGGTAACGGAAGCGATTACCTCCCAAGAGGCATCGTTCACACCTGGATTGCTGTCGGAAGTAGAACCATAGAACGTCCACGACTTAGGATTGCGACCTGTGTACTGGGAGTTGTCGTTAGCCGTCGTAATCTTGTAGCCCGTCACATAGATGGGATGTGAGGCGTGGAAGATGGCATACACAGGATTGCCTTCGCCACCATTGAGACACCACTTTGTCCCAGTATTGCCGTCAACGAGTTTGTCGTAGTTCTCGCCCGAACTAAAGCCTGCCGAGCCATCATCCGGCATAAAGAAGACATCTACTGCAGCCCGCTCATATTCCTTAGCCTTTTTCGGTCCATAGAAGACCTGGTTTGTGCTTTGAGCAAGGTTGTCCAAGTCTGCTATGCCTCCAAGCGGCACATATACCTCAAGACTGGACTTCAGCATCTTGCCATTGCAAACGGCTGTCACTTCCTCTGGTGTCATGCCTGAACGCCAGAAGAACAACTCGCTAACCTCACGATTATTGTTCTCGTCGCCAAGGCTGACGGCCTCTATCTTTGCCAGACGCTCCCCTATCTCGCCAGCCTTTGTCTTGTCAACATATAGAAGTGTGCGACGCTGCGCATAATAACTCGTCAGGGTGACGTGATGCCAATTGCTATCATTGATCTTCGTGGTAGAAGTGATTGTCGAACCTGTTGGCGAAGTATAGGTAACGGTTCCATCTTCATTCACACGAACGACAGCTTGCTCTGTGCCAGAAGCCTGAGTAAGGCAGACAACCTGTCCCTCTGTTCCTTTGAGTCGAACTGTGATGGTGAAGGGATGAACTGTTTCTTCAGGTTCGAAGTATATCTCGTTACCAGCTTCGATAGTCATGCTCTTCGCACGATTACGCACAGGTTGTGGTTTGCCTGCCTTGAGAGCATCGTAGAGGGAAGGCACCATCGCATACATAAACTCAGCGTGGCCAGCCGTATTCTGATGATAGGTATCGGCAACATAACCGTCTGCCCATTGTCCGTTGCCTTTGTCGATAGAGCCCAGCACATTGGTCGAAGGAACATCCCACTCGTGGATGAGCAGGTTGAGCTGCTTCACGTAATAGTAGTCGTCGTCGTTGTAGTCGCTACGAGTATAGTTGTTCATCACCATCGGAATCTTTCCGTCTGCGCGTACCTTTCTTATTAATGAAAGCATATTGTCGCGCCATTGATTGAAGACGGCCTGCTGGTTGCTTGCACCATGAATGCCTTCGTTACCAAGCGAAAGACCGAAGATGACGTAACGGCCAAAGTCGCGAATAAGGTCGTCATAGCGGTTCAGGAGGTTAGTTGTTGTGTTGCCTCCGATAGAGACATTAGTAGTGTAGAAGGGATTCTCACTCCTGCCTTCATTATGACGAGCGATGAGTTGCTGACCATAAAGGTAGCGATAGCCCTTCCAATCTGTAGCGCCTTGACCGTTAGCCACTGATGAGCCGAAGACAGAGATGCGGTGTTCGTCGATTGGAGCACTGATGTCGTACACCATGTTCTTCATATCGACGGTAATGGTATAAGTGCCAGAGTTCTGATAGATGTTCTCCACACTTTGTCCCTTCTCTGCTTCTCCGAGCACATATCGTGTGGCTGCTCCTTGCAAACGCTTGATGGCATAGGCATCGTCATTGTTGAGGGCGAAGTACATTGTCTTGTCAACCCATTGCTGAGAGGCTGTTTCCTGAAGTGTAACCTCTCCCTCGAAGACGCCATCACCCTTGTAGGGAATGACGGGACTGCCTGCTCCCATATTGCCACGAATGTTCATCGTGACAGGAAGAACAGTGTAAGTGTTATCGGCAGTATTGACTGTGATACGAGCCACACAGTTTTGAGCGACTGAGAATGGTGTGCTGCCTTCAACACTGAAAGTGCCGTTGCCATTGTTGGAAAGCGTAATCGGTTCGCCATCCACTGTGCCAATCAAGTTGAAAGTGCCTGCATTGAGACGGGCATAAGCCTCATAAACATTATCTTCAAGCTTCTTGAAGGTCACATCTTCCGCATTTCCACTAAGAGAGAGACCACTGAATACGAGCGGTTCTTCTGGGCGAGTTCCACCCTCGTACTCTTCTATCCGCATCGCATTGATGTGTGCCATACCAAAGACACGCTGGTAAGTGATGAAGATATTGCCATCCTTGTCCGGATAGATGTAGTCGCTCTGGAGGATGTTACTCAGGTTGCCGTGATAACCTTCGCCTCCTATATCGGAGCCAGAAGTTGTTTGTCCGCCGGTCCATGTATGCTGACCCTTGATGTTGTAGAGTGTTGCGCGATTGTCGGTATGATTTCGCGAACCATAAATGAAGAAGCGATAACAGTGGTTGACATTAAGCTTCGCAATCTTGAAGGAACGGACTTCGCCATTATCCGTAAAGACATAGTCCTCAGTAGCGGTCTTTATAGCGAGGTCTCCGAGGTCGTCTGCAGAAGGATTATTATTGCCTCCTGCATCGACACCATTGGTGTAGGTCTTCTCCACAACATAGAATCTTGCTCCTGTAGCAGTGTATTCACTGTTTCTGATGCTGACAACCTTGTTTGCTGCGATAGCATTGCTGGTAGAAAAACCTGATGTGATATTGTTCCAACGATTGCCGTTAGCATCTGTTCCGCTTGTTTGATGTCCGCGAGTATTGTTGCTGGTCTCACCGAAATCGAAGTACATCTTCTGCGTCAAGGTGAGTTCCTGATTGGGACGCTCCACGCCAGACACTTCCTCTATCTTCATGCAATTGAGATAGACCATGATGCCTGAGCTACGCTTAATGATGGTGAGGTCGATGTTGCCGTTCTTGTCTGGGAAGATGATGTCTGAGGTCAGGACATTGTTATTGTTGCCGTTGTAGCCTCCATTGCCTATTCCTGTGCCAGACATCGCCATTTCTTCTCGCCAACAGTTCTCGCCAGTCAAGTCGAAATAGGCTGCTCTGGTATCTGTTGCAGTACGAGAGCCGAACATATAGAAGCGGTAGCCCTTGCTGAGGTCGAGTCCCTTGAAGTGAATCACGCCATAGTCCTGACCGCCTTCCAGGAAGATATAGTCTTGCGTTGCACTCTCGATGGCGAGGTCACCAAGCAGCGAAGCCGATGGATTCTGCAAGCCGCCATTGGTATAGCCATTCGTCGAGAAACGCGACGAGAGCTGCAACTTGCAATCCGTCGTCGTATTGCTGGAGGTCACAAGACTGATGGTCTGGGGATAGGCTTTGTCTGGAGCACCCGTTCCCTTGCCGAAGATATTGTTCCAATAATGTCCGTTCTTGTCGGCTCCGACAGTCTTGTAGCCCTGACCCGACACGTTGTTCTGTCCGTAGTCGATGTAGAAGGTGCGTTCGACAGTCTGTGCTTCAGCACACAGCATGCTTGCAAACAAAGCGAGTACCAACAATGTGTGATTCGTTTTCATTGGTTTGAAAAGATTGTATCCTGTTAATAATCGCTGCAAAGATAATACTATTTTTTGTAACTTGCAAGCAATCCTCAAAAAACTACGCTAGTGAAGTTGCAAAACTTAACGTGTTAAGTTGACAAAGATGGCACGCCATCTTTGCGAACTCGGCACGCCATGTTTGCGAACGCGGCACGCCGTGTTTTCAGAGTCACTTAACCTTGAACTTCTCGCCAGCAGTATTCGACTGGAATTCAGGTGCATAAAGGCATGTCAGACGGGCTGGAGGCAAGAGGAAGTTGCCGTCTCGACTCACAATCCAATCCTCTTCAATAACATAGGTTCCTCTTGGCAGTCTGTCCATGAAGTACTCCGTGCTGGCATCGTGCATCGCTTGATAATAGCCCAAACCGCTTTGCCAACGATAGCCCGAAAGTTGCTGAGCTGGTTCTGTTGCTGCAGGACGAGGAGCCCTCAAACAAACATATTCGTAATCTTTATCTGCAGTAATCGTGTAACGGACGTGGATGCGGTCGCCCATTGACCATTGACCATTGACCATTGACCCATTCCTATTCTCTATAGATATTTCTCTGCGAATGGTCATACCTTCGCGATGATGCTCCACTTCAGCAGCAGGAAGTTGGTATTGAGCATAGACAGAACCCCAAGCCAAACTGCCCTCACCACCTTTTTGCTCGATGTGAAGTTCCTTCGGCTTCGAGATGGATTCAATGCGTTCGCGAACATAACCTGTGAAAGGTTTAGGCGGCTCGAGCTTTTTCACTTGGTTGTTGTAAGAGACTTGACCGCTAAAAGCTCCACCTTCACTATGGAGAGGGGTCTGCATCAACGCATAAATCGCATCAGCCGATTGTATTGGCTGCTCCCATTCCTGTGTTCGTTTCTGCTGGATAAGCCATTCTGCCATCTTGGCGAGCAAATCCGTCTCTTTCGGTTCGACAGTCTGAACGGCTTCCATCAAGTTGACATGAGTCTGGACTTTGCGGTCGATACTGGTGAAGCTACCTCCTGGATAAGCCAGATACATACCATCTGAATGACGAAGCAGCTCGTGGATGCGAGGCATCAAAGCCTGTGCCTTCTTATCCTCTCCTGCCCTCTTCAGCACGATTGCAGCAAGGGCTCGAGGCTCTCTGTCGAGGTCTTCGGCTTGCTTCTTCAAGAGAGAAAGCAGGAAGTCGAAGTCCTCTCCCTTTACGGGAGAGTTAGAGAGGGTCTTCCTATACATTATATATATATATAGGTAACGAAGTTCGGAGAGGGACAGAGTCGGATTCTTCTCTTTGCGCAACGCTTCCACCTCTTTATGCATGTCTTTTTCGAGGAAAGACATCGCTTTGTCGAGGATTTGGCTTTCTGGAATCGACCATTCACCCTTGATGGCTCCAAGCCTTACCAGCAGCGAAGCGACTTGCGAAGTCATCCAAACGCTACCGCTCATGCCTGGGAACCAACCGAAAGAGCCATCCTGACTTTGTCTTGCAGAAAGGGCTGAAAGCATTGTCATCCGTCTTTGTTCCTGATCCATCTCAGCGAAGAGCGAAGCCAAACGTTGCCGACTTGCCTTTTGTTGCTGGGCTTCGAGCATCCAAGGCGTCTCGTTGAGGAGGATGTCAGCCAGTTGTTGATTCTTGACAAGCGGACTCTCCAAAGCCAATGACTTCTCGTCCTTTGCCCAAGTATCGATTGCTTTGCGAACATTCGGGTACTTATGAGCGATATGATAGGCTACGCTACCACCATAATAAGCCGTAGCAACCGAGAGAACATCGTTATGAACTGGAGCCGTCAACGATGGCAAAGCCTGCAAAGCAAGGTAAATAGGTTCTGCAACATGCTCAACGGTCAAGGTCTTGTTCCTTGCTTTCGGGTTGCCATTAGCAAAGAGACCATCGAGGTTGAGGGTCATCGTCGTATCACCTCGAAGCAGATAAGTTCGCGTCTCTGTCACGTTTTGCATATCGGAGAGGACTGGTAAGTAACGCACTTCGCCATCGCTGCTGCCCTTACCTTTCGCAATCCATTGAACAGCGAGGACAGGATGGTCGAGGGTTGCTTTGAGTGGCATATGATAGACTGCCTCTTTACCTGGTTCGAGGTCGAACTTCACCTTCATTCGCTTGACGCCCCAATTGTCCTCAGCACAATAGACATCGAGGATGGCTTCGCCTTTCTGATGCTTATCCGAGGCATTGCGAATGCTTGCCGTCAAGGTGGCTTCATCGCCATTACGCAAGAATCTTGGCAACGTCAACTCTGCCATCAGTTCCTTCTTCGCCACAACAGTCTCTTGCCATTCTGCAGTCATCATATCCTTTGTATGCGCCAATCCATGCAAATGCCACGAAGTGAGACCTTCTGGAAGGGTAAACTCAATCGAGGTCTGACCCTTACTGTCTGTTCTTAATTGCGGGTAGAAGAAGGCAAGTTCGGACAGGTCGGAACGCACAGAAGCATCTTCCTCAACCTCAAATCCTGCAGCCTCTTCTCTCATTACCTCGCCTGAAAACTCCTTTGAAGCTATATCAAGCCCTGCAATCTGGCCATTGAGAGCTTGGTCAACGGACTCGAACTCGAGACCCTTCACATCGTTCAATTTGAATTCCTTAAGGGCTCCGGCATACTCTCTCTTAACCATTGGAGACACTTCCACCATCTCATAGACTCGTTCCTCCAGCCTATTGGCTCCTGTGCCCCTCAAACGCATGGTGGTCCTGCCACCTCTTGTCATTCGTAAGCCCTGGAAATACTCTTCGTTCCAGCTTGCAAAGTCATAACCTTCGTAAGGTAAGAAGTGTATAGGCAAGTTGAGCGATGCATAATGATACCTTCCATACCATTCGTAAGCATTTACTCGAAGCGACACATTGCGGTTGCAGCCACGATAAATGCTCAAATACATACTGTAAGGATAAAGCGCATCAAGCGACGCATCATACATGCCAACCATCACATTTGCCGAAGCTGGAGTGCCATCAGGTCGTGTCAAAGTCAGTTTCCAACGCTCTTTCTGACCTGGTTGCAACTGGTCACGGAAAGTGTCCCAACGCATTGTGAGCCTTGTTTCAGGCTCTTCCAACCTGAAGTCTCTCGAGGCATCCTCACTCCGACCTTCATGCATCAACATCAACGTCACTTCCAAATGATGACGGAACCTTTCTTCGTAAGGCACTTCCATCATCGTAGCACAATCGGAAAGATGCAGCAAAGTATCCTTCACAACACCACACTCGGCAGTCAAAATGCAATAAACCCAAGCCTCAGGCAAGGTCGTGCCAATCTGGAAACGGGCTGGCTTCTCTGCCGACATGGTGTCGGTTGGGGCATAAAGCCACAAGTCGTGCTTGCCAAGAAGACGTTTGTCGGTAATGGAGAAGATGGTGAAGTTTGCCTTACAAGATGCCGTATCGCCCTTCACTTCGGCTTTTGCCTTGAGTTCATAATGACCGGATGGAAGGCTTCGAAGCACTTCGGGAATGGTGTCGCGATTTGCTGGAACGAAGAAGTTCTTCACTTCCTTGCCATCTTGAGTGAGCATGCAAAGCACGTTGCCCTCAACCGTTTTGTCGTTACTCGAATAGAGGTCAAAGCGCCACGGCTTGAGTGACTCGCGGTTCTGCTGCTCTGGAACGTTCCCCCACATCCTGAGTGGCGTGCTGCAAAGCGGAACACGAATGCTGCCCTGCTGTGTCTCGCCTTCCATGCTGAGCACATCAACCGAGAGCTGAAGCACCCTGCCCCATCGTAAGTCTTCGTTTGTGAGTTCTTTCGAGACGGGAACAGTGATGCTGAACTTGCCTTCTTCATCCGTATAGAGCGTATCGATGCTGTGCTGTTCGCTTGGACTGATGCGCTTCCACCACCAACTTTGCTGCCATTGATAAGAGCCCGTAACTCGAGCATTTGCAACGGGCCACTGACTATAAGTCAAAGCCTTGCCAGTCAAGGTAATGCTATCAACTGGAAGCGTGATGGCTGGAGCCTCGTCCATCTTGACTTCGAAGGTTGGTCTGCGATACTCTTCGACGCGGAAGCTATGCCAGCTATTGCCGACACGAAGGCTGTAATGCCCTGGCAAACCTGTCTTGGGCAACTGCAAGCTGTCCTGCAAAGTACCGAACTCGTCGGTCTTTACGGTGTGGTTCATGACTTCCTGACCATTGGCATCGATGAGTGTGAGAGCAAACTCTGCCCCAGCCTCTGCCTTTGGTGCTTGGTCGTGACTCTGGGTATAAGCGATGCCGCCAACATAGACCATTTGTCCTGGACGATAAATGCTGCGGTCGGTATAGATACTGAGATGGTGGGCAAGTTTGTCGTCGTTGTCCCGCATATAATACCAGCCCAGACTCTCCTTATCGAAAGCATTGTCCTCGCCTTTCGAGAGCTCTACATAGATATAGTTCCGCTTGCCATCGCAAGCAATCTCAGCAATGCCACGCTCATCGGTCAACGTCTCTTCGAGCAAAGTGTATTCCTGCCTCTCTCTCCGATAGAACCTGACTTTGACGCTTTGCTGCGGTTCGCCCGTCATAGCGTCCGTAACCATCACTCGCTCTTTATTGTCGGGCAAAGCAACGGACATGAATGTGAGAGCCGACACATCGAACTGGCAAACTTGTGGTTCATGCCTGTCCAACTTTTCCTGAGTCGTGCCATCCAAAATGAAGGCATAGCATCCGAAACCGGGAGAGTGCCACTTCAAGGTGTCGTTCTTTGTTTCGAGGGCTTTCACGCCTTGCATTGGAATGGTCAGGGTCTCGACGAGGGTGCCAGCACGTTTCACTTGCTCAGCCTTCGTGCCGTCCTTTTCCTCTCCGCTGAACTCGAAGCCTTTTGGCAAACGATAAACGGCGAGACTGCCCGACTCCATGTTCTTGATTTGGAGGGGGATGTCGTAGTGCTTGTCGGGATAATACATTTGGCGGAACTTGGCTGAGAAGCTGGGACGCCGCAACTCAGCGATTCTGTTCCGCAACTCATTGGCTTGCCTACTTCTGGGATAGCGCTTCAACGCTGCATTCAAGAGGTCTTCCTTCTCCTGATTCGATTTGTCGGGCAAGTCAGCCAGCAACATATAGACCTCGGTACAAGCATCCAAGTCGGCATATTCGTCGCGAAGCCTCAACAAAGCGGCCTCATCCTCTCCCTTTAAGGGAGAGTTAGAGAGGGTCTCCAGCCTGAGCATCAATGTCGCTTCTCTCAGTCCATGCCTGCGATAGACATTGATGATGTCCTCATAACGGGGCACACGCTGGTTGCGCCTTTCCTGTTCGGTCAAGTCGCTCACACAAGTCTGCCAAACGAGGTGGAGCACATCGTTTCCGAACACACCATCGTCCTTGCCTTGCTCTGTCAAAGGCTTTGTGTCGGGCAGTTTTACGGCATGGAGCGCTTCTACATCCTGCAAAGCCTGGGCATAAAGCGCTGCTGATTGACGACGGTATTCATCACGAGTCCACTCTTGAATACTGTCAGGGTCGCTCTTCGTCTTGCTGTCAAAACTTTGCGAACGCCAAGCATTGCCGATGAGGAGATGTGCCATTGCAGCACGATAGATGGCCTGTGCCGTCGGGTCTTTCTCGCTCAGCATCTCTGCCTTGAGCCCTCGCCAATCGTGGAAGAAACTATCGGGTATGATGTCTTCGCGCTTCTGATTCTCTTTCAGGACGGAAGCCAACCTTTGTGCCGCTCTCTGACTGGCCTTGCTTCGCTGCTTGTCACTTTGCAGCACGCCTTGCCAAACAGCTCGTTGCAGGTCACCCTGGTCGTTGTCGTCGGCATATTCCCAATACATCGCACCTCGCAAGCCTTGCTCCTTGATGTAGGCACATTTCATGGCAATCGACCTCGGACTCTCAAAGCCGATGACCAACTCGCCGTCCTCATCAACGAGGAACGATGCTTTCGATGTGTTGCTCCACACCTCTGTCTCGGAGTGCTTGTCGCGGTCGCGATACTTCATATACACGCCGCTCTTGCCCCTACCGTAGAAGGGCATGCCCAGCACTATCTTCTCGTCTGGTACTCCTGCTTTGCGATGCGCTTCCACAGCATCCGAAGCACAAAGCCAGCCCACAATCTTCGAGCGATAGAGTGCTGAGTGATGCTTGGGTGCGTTGCCCATATCGTAGGCCATGACGTTGACCACATCGAGGTATTGCTGGCAGCTCCTGAAGTCGATGAACTGTGCGCTGCCCACGCTGGCCAGAGTGAGCCAGAGCTTCTTGCCCAGAGCCTCTCTGAGGTCGCGCATCAACAGGGTGAAGTTCTCCGTGTCGTTTGGCGAAGCGCTGATGCCGGCACTGTTCTGTGTGGGATATTCCCAGTCGATGTCGATGCCGTCCAGTCCCAGCTCATTGCACACTCTGCGACAATCTTTGGCGAAGGCTTTGCGATTCGTTTCGCTCCCAGCCATCTCGCTGAACCTGCCACTGCCCCAGCCGCCAATGCTGAGCATGACGCGCAACTTGGGCTGTTTCCGTTTTAGACTGACAATGTCGCGAAGCCGCTGTTCGTTATCGATGCGGACACCATTGAACTGCTCATTGACATGTCCGAACGCATAGTTGATGTGCGTCATCACCGTTGGATCAGGCATCACCCTCGTCCACGACGTCACATACGCCACCACCACCGGCTCAGCCTTCTTGGCAAAAGCCCCAACCCAGCCGCACAAAACGACAAGCAGTACAAGCAAATTCTTCATCGAACCGAACTTTGAATAGTTAAACCAACAACGGATTAAACAGATTAAACGGATTTATTCTTAACCCTTTTCCGCGCATTAAAAGCGCGCCTTGCTGCTAGAGCATGCAAGAACTCTTAACTCTTCACTCTTAACTCTTAACTCTTTTCCGCGCATTAAAAGCGCGCCTTGCTGCTAAAGCATGCAAGAACTCTTAACTCTTAACTCTTAACTCTCAATCGCTTCCAGCAATGCTCTGAGGAACGTCCAGAACTTCGCTACGCTTGGGATGTTGCAGCGTTCGTCTGGGGTATGGGGGCTGCGGAGTGTAGGACCGAAGCTGACGAGGTCCATGTTGGGATAGACGCCGCCAATGATGCTGCATTCCAGTCCGGCATGACACACTTCCACCTTCGCTTCCTCGCCCAAGACGTTGCGATACACCTCCACCATCTTTGCCACGATGGGGCTGTCGAAGTTGGGCTGCCAAGCACCATAGTTGCCGCCGTACTCTATCTTCATGCCAGCCATCGAGAAGCAGCTCTCCTGCATCTCTTGGATGTACTCCATCATCGTCTCGTTGCTCGAGCGGGCAAGGATCAGGATGCTGGCCTCGCCATTACCGATGGTCACGATGCCGAGGTTCGAGCTGGTCTCCACTACGGACGGGATGCTGGGAATGTTCCTCAGCACTCCATCGTGACAGGCCATGATGGCATCGACCAGGTTGTCCTGTATCTCTTCCGGAACGCGTCCTGCTGGCATAGCGGCAGACTCCACGGTCAGCGTGATGCCTTCTTCCACACCACGGAACTCGTCGTTGAAGACGTCCTGACAGTACTGAGCCAGTTCGCAGAAGTCATCGTAGTTCTCCAGAGGAACGGTCATCACGACGTTTGCCGTTCTGGGAATAGCATTGCGCATATTGCCACCTTGCCAAGAGCAGAGACGTGCCTCGTCGTCGGCAATGGCTTGACGCACAAAGCGAGCCATCAGCTTGTTGGCATTGCCACGGCCTTCGTTAATCTCCAAGCCGCTATGACCGCCACGCAAGCCTTTCAGCGACACCTTCACTGCAATGTCGCCTTCCTCCAGCTCCACTTCTTTGTACTGCATCGTAGCGTTGATGTTCACACCACCAGCCGAGCCAATCACGAACTCGCCCATCGTCTCGTTGTCGATGTTCAGGAGGATGTCGCCCTTCAGCGTATCAGCAGCGAGGTGGTTCACGCCATACATGCAGGTCTCTTCGTCGGCCGTGATGAGGGCTTCCAGCGGACCGTGCTTGATGTCGTTGCTCTCCATGACGGCCATGATGGCTGCCACGCCGATGCCGTCGTCACTGCCCAGCGTCGTACCCTTCGCCTTCACCCAGTCGCCGTCGATGTAGGTCTCTATGGGGTCAGTCTCGAAGTTATGGTTGCTCTCGTCCACCTTCTGCGGCACCATATCCATGTGAGCCTGCAGCACAGCCGTCTTAGCGTTCTCGCGACCAGGAGTAGCGGGCTTACGCATCACGATGTTCTCAGCCCCGTCCTTGAAGGCTTCGATGCCATGTTCCTTTGCCCAGTCGAGCAGGAACTGCTGCACCCGTGCCAAATGACCGCTTGGGCGCGGCACCTGAGTTAAGAGATAAAAGTTCTTCCAAATGATTTGCGGATCAAGGTCCTTGATAATTGTTGCCATAGTCTTTTATAGTTTTATTATTAGTATTGTTTTCGCGCAATTGCAAAGCAAAAATACAAAATAAATTTCAATCCCCAACCCACAAATCCCAATTATTACCGGCGAATTAGGATTTATTTAACTTTTTTGCCCGTAGTTTACAAAAAGAGAGCCCCCATCCATGAAGGAACGAGGGCAATCTCTTGAAATGTGTTGTAATGCTTGTAATGTTTGTAATGTTGTAATGCTATAGCAATTTCTTGTAGCCTTCTTTCGTTTCCATTATCATTTCGCGTTGCAGGAGGCGGTGCAGATACACGGGTGCGTTCAGTTCTCGGACGCCTGTCTCTTTGACGGCTTTCTTCAAATCGTCGCGACTGAACTCTTCGGGCAGCTGGTCGAGCAGGCGGAACAGGGCGTTGTTTCTTGCCACGCGGCTGGCCGCAATGTCCTGCTTCTTTGCGATTGCATCGTTTGCGCGGGCTGCATCGTTGATGGCGTCGCCGAACATGATGTACTGATTCAAGAACGCTTCGTTGCCGAACCAGCGTGCCATGGCCATGCCGACGGCTGTCTCTTTGTTTCCTTCGAGGGCATACATCACTTGCGAGGCGCGGAAAATGGTGACGGCAGCACGGCGGCGCAGCAGGTCGATAGCCGTGTCTCGGTGGTCTTCATCGGGACCGCTTGCTTCCCATTCCTGAATCTTCTCTTCGTTGAAGTCGAAAGCGGCTTTCTTTGCTTTTGGCAGAGAAAACGAGATAATGTTTTCGGGCGAAGGAATATCTGTCGTGCTGCCCTGGTCGTAGAGGCTCTGCACGATTTCAGCTGCCCGCCGGTCGTCGTTCGTTTCACCGTCCCAACGCACTTCCACGTTGCGCCCGAGGTCGCGTGCCATTTCCGTGAAGAAGAAGCGGGTCATCAAGCCGTTCTCGACGTTGCTGAAATAGTTGCGGACGGAAGAATATGTGCCTGCGAATACGAGGTTGACGAACAGATGCACGCTCCCCGAATAGGTGAGGTAGTCCTGTCCCCAGATGGCGCCGTCGAAGGCCTTACGGTAGATGTCGCTCTTATCAGCCCAAGCGCCGTTCTTGTTGGCACGGCTGCTCTCGTCTATTTCTTCCGTGATGACACATAGCGGTTGGCCGAGGCTTGCTTTTGCTCGTTCCAGCAACATGCCGTTCGAACTGGTGGCCGAAAGGACACGCATGCAGGGCGTAGGCTTGTCGGGGAGTTGCTTTGCACCTTTTTTCTTCTCGCGTTCACGAGCGTAGGCTTCTAACTCCTCGCGACCCTTTTCGTCCTGTTCCAGTACTGGCTTCAAGAGCCATTCCTGCATGTCCGAGAGAAAGCCCTTGCCGCTTCCTGCATGTCCCGCCACCACAACCATAAAGACAGGGCGATGCTTTCTGCCATCGAGATACTTGCTCTCAAAACGCCCAAGCAAAGTCCCGAGCATAGGTAGGGAGGCAATAAGAGCGCTCCTGCCATTGCGGCCATACCTTTTGAGAATGTATCGCATAAGGAAGGGCATTTTCGCTGGAAGCGGGTTGAGCCGCTGCAAGTACTCCTGACGCTTGGCGGCTGTGCTGAGGTCGGGTTTCTGGATGTCGTCGATTGCATGTTTCAGTTCGTAAGGCATGTCGGTCATTCTCGTGGAAGAGACGGCCGAATGGATGGTTTGATTCATTTCTTCTTCGGTCAAGCCCCAAGAGGGCACGACGCTTCTGATGTAGAGAGGGTTGAAGTCGCAGATGTAACGCAATTGGCGAGCCAATCGGTACAACGTCGAATTCCGGGCACCTTCGGGGACGATGCCGTCCCTGAAACCAAAGATAGCCAAGAGGCTGTTCACAATGACGCTATAGGGGATGCCATTGTAGTTGTCGGGAAAAGACCCACCGGAGGGGAGAGCTTTGCCCTGAACAGGAGCGGCACCTTGTGCCGCCCCTGCGTCTTTCTGTAGGATTGTTTTCTTTTTCATGTTAGTCGTTATATCCAAAAATTGCATCGAGGTCGAGATACGTCCAGTCTTCCCTCGGGGTTAAGAAAAAGATTCGTGCCCAGTCCTTGCAGACCTCGTCGTAGCTTGTGCCAAGCAGACGGGCGAGCCGTGCCTGGTTCTCGGCAATCGTCTTGCAAGTGTCGTGGCAATAGGCGACGACGTGAACGCCTGTGCCGCTGGGCGAAATGTGGATGCCGACAATACCGAGGTCGAGGCTCGTTATTTCGCTATCCTCTTCTCGCTGCATTCGAGCCCACTGCTCTGCCCGCTCCTTTGCCTCCTGTTCCGCCCAAGCGATGGCAGCCTCCTTGCCGCCCACCGCGAGGATGTCCTTGAACTCGGGCTCGTGGTGGATATCGACATCAAGGCAGAACATGCCTGTGGGCTGGGCGTTGGCGTCGTTGCGCAACTTGCCGTCGAAGCGGGCTTGCCACGTCACGGCTGGCAGTTGAATCTTATAGACCTCGCTTTGCGCGTCGTGCAGACGCACCTTTTCGGTGGTCATCTTCACGTCCATGCCGTCGAGGAATGACAGGAACTGCTCTCGGGTCAAAGGCTTCGGCTGGTTGTCGCGAGCCTTCCAGACAAAATCGCACGGGCTATTCATGGCAAATCCTCCTTTTGATGAAGTTCATGCACTCCTCGAACGCCCATTCGGGTCGGGCTGGCGATTCGTCGGGATTCACCTGCACGCAAATCTTATATGTCTTCTTCTCGGGGTTGTACCAGACGGAACAGCCCTTTCCCCGCATCAGTCGCTTCGATTTCGGGTCGCCATAGATGACGACGGCATCTTCCTCAACAAAAGAGGCTGTCTCGCAGTTTTCGGAGATTCGGAACTTCCCTGCCACAGGCTTTTCCTGCGGCAGAGTGTTCTTGATTGTCGTGATGGATATATCACATTTTTCAACTAATGTCTTCATAAGGCTTCAGGCGTTTTCGGGTGAAACGATGCGAACTTGATTTGCCACATAATCCGTCTTGTACACCTTCGTGCTGAAGCGGAGGTCCAGGCAGGCCGTGCTGCCCACCTGCAAGCCCAGCGGCTGCCAGATTTCCTCGCTCACGGTAGCGCAGATGTAGCTGTCCTGATCTTCTGCGGGAGAGAGGATGATGCTTCTGTTCACGCCCGAGCGGCCCGTTGCCTGCGAATGCCAGTCGTGCGGCTCGCTCACGTTTCTGATGATTACGTTCATTTTCATAACTTTACTTCTTTTTTTTGAATGTTTTTTTGAACCTTTGATAATTAACACTGTTCAACCGGTTGACGGGGGCAAAGGTACGGCACTCTGCCGAGGTAGAAATCTTTATTTTTCTACTTTTCCGGAAAGACCGGATTAACCGGAATGTCCGGCCTACCCCCTCAGCAGCGTTCGCAAGAAAGCCTCCTGCTCGCGGCCGAGCGGGTACTTGCCCATTGACGTGTAGAACTTGTTCTTGCGGCTCGTGCCCTCCAGCAGCAGGTGGAGCGAGAGCATGGGCACATCCCGCCGGTAAACGCCCGCCAGCAGCAGCCGATAGACCAGTGCCGTCACCGCATAGCGGTTCATGTGGCCAGCCTGCGAACCGTACCTCATGGACAGGTAGGAGGCCATCTGCCGCGAGTGCACCAATTTGAACCACAGCGCCCCTATGCCTTCGCGCCAGCGCTCGGAGGCAAGATGGTCGATGGCCTGGACGTAGCCCAGCACCTCGCCAGGGAATCCGGAGAATCCGGTATTTCCGGATTGTCCGGAGTTTCCGGTATTTCCGGATTGTCCGGGGTTTCTGGAGTTTCCGGCAATAAACACTCTTCCTTCTCTTGTCAACTGTTCCAGGCGGTCAGCGTCGAATTCCTCGGCCTGGAGTTTTCTAAAACCTGTTTTTTGCATTTTTCCAAGTTTTGTGAGAAGGCTGAGGTGATGCATCTTTCCGCCGCGACGACTCTCACGCAACTCGGGTTAATGAATTGGGTTAATTTTTGAGTTTATTAATTATGGGCATGAGGGGGTCTTCCCTCGTCCGCGGGGGCAAAGGTAAGGCAGGAGATGTCCAATAATGTTGGACATCTCCTGATAAAATTCTATAAAAAATGTTAAAAAGGGGGGGAACCTCCGGAAAGTCCGGATTATCCGGATTATCCGGAATGTCCGGAGCCTCCGGCCAGCTTCTCCCGCAGGGCGGCTATCTCCTGCCGCAGGGCAGCGTTCTCGGCTTCGAGGCGGGAAATAATCTGGCGCTGCGTCTCGCGCTGCCCAAGGCGGGCAGCCGTCATGCGCTCGCGGATGCCACCTTCGGTGGTGAATTCACGGTCGCGACGCTCGATGTATTTCGCCAGGGCTGCGTCCACCTGATGGCAGAGGCAAATGGCCATGTTGCAAAGTTCCTCGTCGGTCATCGACGGCAACAGGGGACGGTAATCCTCCCAAAGGCTGTGCTCGCGGCAGAAGCGGTGCAGACGCTCGAACCGCGGGTTCTGCCCGAACCATTCCTGCAGACCTTTGCGCTTCAGGTAGTCGCGATAGTCCTCGAGCAGTTCCTGATTGCTGCCGCGGCTGATGCCCAGCAGTTTCAGCTCCGTTTCGGTGGACGTCTGGCCGTCGGTGCTCCCCTCGGCAATGTTCTGCTTTGTGCTGCGGGCCGCCTGCACCATCTGGTCCACGGTGCGGTCGCCGTAGCGCGGCAGGAAACGCTGGCAGAACGATTGGGTGAGCTGGTAGAGGACGTCGCTGCGCTGATAGAACCTGAGCTCGCCATAGACCACCGCCCGTCGCATCACGCTCGCCGTGCCGTCGCCGTAGTGCCGTATGCTGGGATGTTTCTCTTCGGGCATCATTCCGTTTTCTTTTTTTCCTTTGCGACTGCAAATTTACGAAAAACATTACAACATTACAAACATTACAGCCGTTTTCTTGAGAGGAAAAATTCGGCCATATATAATTATTTATATTATAAGGAAAATATTTTGCTTAATTGATTATATATATAGCAGGGGGCGTGTCTCGGATTACAGTTGTAATGGTTGTAATGTTGTAATGTTGCTCTCTTTTTCTGCCCCCAGAAATTTTTTTCGAAAAAGTAGAAATTCAAACTTTTCTACCCGCGTTTCCCGCCGTACCTTTGCAGTGAGTTAAAAATTAACTCCTGTCAAGTTCTTCATGGCGACACGTCGAAGTGCGCAATTCGACACATCGAAATGAGAAAAACGACAGTATGTCAAACCTAAACAAAAAAAATTAAATTATGATTAACTACAGTATCTACATTGCCAGCAGCAAGCCTGGCACCAAGAAGGCCGACATCACCGACACCAAGGCCTATGGCGCATCTCAGATTCACGAGAAGCTGACGTTTGACCAGTTCTGTCAGCACATCGCCGAGCACAACTCGCCCTTCTCGAAGGGTACCATCCAGGGCATCCTGACCGACGCGATGACTTGCCTTCGCGAGCAGCTGCTTGCCGGCAACAGCGTCAACCTCGGCCCTCTCGGCTCCTTCCACAACGAGCTCAGCTGCAACCCCGCCAAGACGACTGACGACTTCACCGCCGCAAACATCAAGGCCGTAAACGTCTGCTGGAGTCCCGGTAAGGGCTTTAAGAACCTCCGCGAAGACGCTCAGTTCCAGCTGGTTGCCAGCCGCAAGGCGCAGGCCGACGCCATCGAGGTAATCCGCAACGAGGACACTATTCAGGGACTTGAATAGTTCATAGTTCATAGTTGACTAACGTCGAGCTAAAGCTTCATAATTCATAGTTATGACTCGTGGCGAACGCAACAACAACCCGCTGAATATTCGGCGGGTTGTTGGCACTCACTGGAGAGGAGAGGCAGCCGTGCAGGACGATCCTGCTTTTGTGCAGTTCGAAGACATAACGTGGGGCGTTCGTGCTGCCTTGAAACTCCTTAGAACCTATAGAGACAAATACGCTGCAACAAGTATCAAAGAAATCATAACACGATGGGCACCTCCAACAGAAAACAACACAGAAGGCTACATCGACGCGGTGTGCAGGCTCACGAGCTTTGGCGCTGGCGAAAGGCTCACCGAAAAAGAGTGGCCCGCGCTCATAAAAGCAATGGCCGTCATCGAGAGCCGCCTTTTGATATCCGACGAAACTATCGATGCAGCACGCAAATTGTTGAACCAATAAAAGCAAAGAAAGTCATGACACAGCAAACTAAAAACACCTGGGCAGTGATAATCAACGCCATTCTCACCACCATCACCGCCATTCTGTCCGCTTTCGGGCTGGCATGATGGAGAGGGCATCCGCGCTGCTGTTGCTCATCTTCGGTGCCGCAATGGCAGCAACGAGTCTCTTCATGCCGCCAGAGGGTGAGATTGACGGCAGCGTCCTGATGCTCTTCGGACAGATTCTCGTATATGCAGGCAGCATCTTTGGCGTGAAGATTTACATCAAGGACCTCGTCCGGCAAATCAAGAAAAAAGACGAGACAACCAAAGAGAAATTGCTATAGCATTACAACATTACAAGCATTACAAGCATTACAACACATTTCAAGAGATTGCCCTCGTTCCTTCATGGATGGGGGCTCTCTTTCTTTTTCTTTTCTTTGCAGTTAAGTTTGCGATTTACTCGCGAGTGGAAAAGCAACAAGCGAAAACGAGACACAAATTCTTTTCGTACCTTTGCAAAAGGGGAAGCATTAAGGGGCAATCAAAGGACAAAAAGAAAAGCTCCACTCATCTCGAATGGGGCTTTTCTTCATATGTTCTTATTTTCTTAATTTCTTATTTTCTTAATTTCTTAATTTCTTCACTTCAGTATCTTCTTGCCGCCAACGATATTGATGCCCTTTTGCATCTTGCTCAGACGCTGACCAGCAAGATTGTATATGGCTCCCTCATTCTTCATTATTAATTCTTCATTCTTAATTTCTTTGATGCCGTCGGGGTCTATTGGTGTCACGGTCCAGGTGCTTCCTTCCTTCAAGACGTCCAGCATGTCGTCATAAGTAACCTCGCCGCCAGTGCCGTCCTTGCCTGCTCCGATGGCATTGGGAGCATCTTCACCAGCCGTGGCGACGACTCTGGTGATGTTATTGTCAATATATATATTGCCGCAAAATTTACCTTCCGTTCCGCCTATACCGGCGGCACCCTTTCCGCCTACAGCTATTACCTCGCCACTGAAGATGTAGATGTCGCCACAATCGTAATCTCCTCCTATACCAGCTCCTCCCTCACTTCCTGATTGGTTGGTAGCGCCGTAGGCCATAAGCGTGCCGTCGCCTAAGATTCGAAGCGAATGTCGATTCATTACATAAATGCCGGGAGCGCGTCCGGAGCTTCCGTGTATCCTGTTGACTCCAGTGAAGAAAATGCTTGCATCACCCATACAATAGATGCCGGGTCCCCAAGGCCCATCCGACGTGTCGATTTCCACGTTCTGAAACAATACCGATGAACCGGGGAGGATGTAAACACGCGCATTGGGATTGGTGACTTTACCATAAATCAAATCCATTCTCCCCAGCTCTATTTTGCAATCGACAGTTGAGAGGTCGTAGTCGATGCCTGCGTCGATTTCTCTATAGTCACCCTTGTTGTAGTGCATGTAGATGTAGTCGCCGCCAGCGCCTGCGTTCAAGTCATGGCCGAGATTCACTACTCCGTTCAGCGAATTGGAGCTGTTAGAGTCGGCCCAGATGTCTGTAATGGCTTTACCGTCAATGTCAGTCTTGCTATAGTAAAGGTGGATGTACTTGCCTCCTGCATTGCTGTTGAGGTCGCCTTTCATTTCGACGAAATGGCTGGAACCCACATAGGGCACGAGATACCAAACGGATTCTCCTTCAGTGTAATGCTCGGGATAGCGACTGCCTTCTATGATTGAGAGGCCGGTGATGTAATAATGATTGCGGCCGTCGTTGTAGTGCGCCGTCTTGTAAAGCAGATAGATGTAGTCACTGTTCTTGCCGCAACCCTTGTTCAGGTCGTAATCGACGAGTTTCCATCCGCTCAATCTGTATTCATTAATTAAGGCGTGAACCTCAGCATAGGTCTCGCCACCGATGAGCCTTACGTCGGTGACGAACTCTTCCGCCCAAGATGCAGCAGGCATACTCATCGAAAGCACGATAGCCAACAGCAGCCTTGCTGCCCGAGGCATCAATGATTTGCGTGTAATTGTTTCCATAAAAGGACCTCCTGTTTATTATTTGATGATATGTTTTACGATCTCGCCTGCAAAGATACGAATTATAATTTATATTATTGCGCAGTTCCCTCGAATAAATTATAAAATACAAAGAAAAGTGTCACACGTGTTGTTTTGCAATTAACCCACGTTACGATTGGCGACACTCCACGTTGTACGGAAAATATGCATGTATATTTTGCATTGTCATCGCTTTTTCGTACCTTTGCAGAGAGAAACATCCCTATACATTATTATATATTATATGCGATGAGTCTGATTGGTGACTTGAGGGAACTGTTGCTGCCGAGGGTGTGTCCGGTGTGCGGGAGGCTGCTGATGGGGAGCGAGGATGTGATGTGCGCATTCTGCGCGATTCAGTTGCCACGACACTTTGTGCTGGACTTCGACGACAATGCGCTGCTGCGCTCCATCTGGGACAGGGCGGACGTCAGGCGTGCCACGACGCTGCTGCGCTACAACCGCGAGTCGCCCTACCACAATCTGGTCGTTGCGTTCAAGTACCACGGCAAGAGCGACTTGGCTGTGAAGCTGGGCAGGTGGGCTGCGACGGAGGCTGAGCGGCTGGGCTTCTGGGAGGGCGTGGACGGACTGGTGCCCGTGCCACTGCATTGGTGGCGACACCTCAGACGCGGCTACAACCAGGCAGAGCGGCTAGCACAGGGCATGGCGGACGTGACGGGACTGCCCGTGGTGGACCTGCTGAGGCGGACGAAGTACCGCAAGCCGCAGTCGCAGCTGACGGGTGCTGCTCGCAGGAGGAACGCTGAGGGCATCTACGAGGCTGCTGTGCCCCCAGAATGGCAGGGCAAACGGCTGGTGCTGGTGGACGATGTGATGACGACAGGCTCCACGCTGGCAAACTGTGCCCTCGCCCTGCAAAAAGCCGACAAAAATGCAGAATTATGCATCTTCCCGCTGTGTTATGCAGGATAATTTGACAAAAAGCGACTCTTTTCAAACTTTATCTTTCAAAAAGTTGCGAAATTCGACATTTTGGTGTAACTTTGCGCCCGGATAACGAAAAAACATTTAATTTTACATAATCACAAAAGTAGGAAGTTAAAGTAGTAAAAGGAGTTCTTGGATGCTCTAGCGCCAAGGCGCACCCCTAAGGTGCGGAGAAAGGAGTTAAATGACGATAGTTTGGGCAGCTGCCATCAGTATTGTCCTTTACTCCCAAGCGAACAAAGTGAGCGAGACTCCGGCTTTGCCGCCTGAGCACCAACTGGAGCGCAAGAACTCCATTAACTCCCTTAACTCCCCCAAAAACAAAAAAAAACTCTATGGACGCAAAGAAAGTCTTGGAAGATCTGAAAAGACGCTTCCCCAATGAACCTGAGTATCATCAGGCAGTAGAAGAGGTGCTGGGCACTATCGAAGAAGAGTACAACAAGCACCCCGAGTTTGAGAAGGTGAACCTCATCGAACGCCTTTGCATTCCCGATCGTGTATATCAGTTCCGTGTGACTTGGATGGACGACAAGGGTCAGATTCAGACCAACATGGGTTATCGCATCCAGCACAACAACGCTATAGGCCCCTACAAGGGCGGCATCCGTTTCCACTCGAGCGTGAACCTGGGCATCCTGAAGTTCCTGGCTTTCGAGCAGACCTTCAAGAACTCGCTGACCACTCTGCCTATGGGTGGTGGCAAGGGCGGCTCCGACTTCAGCCCTCGCGGTAAGAGCAATGCCGAGGTGATGCGTTTCTGCCAAGCCTTCATGCTGGAGCTGACACGCCACATCGGTCCTGACACAGACGTTCCAGCCGGTGACATCGGCGTTGGCGGTCGTGAGGTAGGCTACATGTTCGGCATGTACAAGAAGCTGACCCGCGAGTACAGCGGTGTGCTGACTGGCAAGGGCTTGGAGTTCGGCGGCTCTCTGATCCGTCCTGAAGCAACAGGCTACGGCACAGTATATTTCCTCCGTGCCATGCTGAAGACGAAGGGCGAGACCATCGAGGGCAAGAAGGTGCTCATCTCAGGTGCCGGCAACGTGGCTCAGTATGCTGCCGAGAAGGTGCTGCAGCTGGGTGGTAAGGTGATGACGATGAGTGACTCGGACGGTTACATCTACGATCCGGACGGCATCGACCGCGCTAAGCTCGACTACATCATGGAGCTGAAGCAGGTTTATCGTGGCCGCATCAAAGAATATGTCGATAAGTATCCGACAGCCAAGTATGTGGGCGACGGTGCAAAGCCCTGGTTCGAGAAGGCCGACATCGCTCTGCCTTGCGCCACTCAGAACGAGCTGAACGAAGAGCAGGCAAAGGCTTTGGTAGCAAACGGCTGCATCGCTGTTGCCGAAGGTGCCAACATGCCCAGCACTCCAGGTGCTATCCGTGTCTTCCAGGAAGCCAAGATTCTCTACTCTCCCGGTAAGGCCAGCAATGCAGGTGGTGTGAGCGTATCAGGTCTCGAGATGAGCCAGAACTCAGAGCGTCTGAGCTGGAGCGCCGAAGAGGTGGATGCCAAGCTGCTCTGGATCATGGAGAACATCCACGAGAACTGCGTGAAGTACGGCACACAAGCCGACGGCTATGTCAACTATGTGAAGGGCGCCAACGTGGCCGGCTTCATGAAGGTGGCAAAGGCTATGATGGCACAAGGCATCGTATAGCGGAAAGCTCGGCGAGCGAAGCGAAGCCAAGTATTTTCGCTATGATGGCACAAGGAATCGTCTGAGCCATCAAAGGTTTCCTTTGAATGGCGCAGAAATTGAAAATTAAAAATTAAAAATTAAAAAGGAAAGCCTCCACGATGTGGGGGCTTTCTTATTGTTTCTGGTCTAAACTCTTAACTCTTTTCCGCGCATTAAAAGCGCGCCTTTGCTCTAAAGAGTCAAAAAACTCTTGACTTCGTCGAGACTGCTCTCGCTCGGCAATATTTAAGTAAACTTGATATTGCTCTCGCTTAATCGCAGCCTTAACTCTTAACTTTTAACTCTTAACTTCTCGTGTATCCATCCGTCTTTCCCTATTTCGAGGCGGAAGAGGACAGCTTTGCGACCCTCTTTGTAGCGGTTCCAGTAGTAGGCGTGGCAGAGGTAGTACATCTCACCTTTTGGTGTGCGGACCATCGTGCCATGACCGCAGCTCTGCATGTCTCCTTGCCCTTCCAGAATGGGGTTCCCTTCGTACTTCTCCCACGGTCCCTCGATGTTATGGCTACGAGCCACGCTGACGGCATAGTCACTCTTTGGCGAACAGCAATCGCGGATGCTATAGAGGATGTACCACCAATCACCTTGACGGAACAAACATTGCCCCTCCATGCCTTGCCGCTCATCATCGCGAAGCAGCATGAATGGCTCGCCTTCGAGATGCAGACCATCGGCGCTCAACTTCTGGCAAAGCAGTTCGATGGGACGTTTGCTGGGGTCGAGACCGTAAGCCTTCCAAGTGATGTAGAGCTGCTCTCCATCGCGAAAGACAAAGGCATCGATGGCTTCGTTGGTGGTGCGGACAAGCGGTCCGTAATCGACGAACTTACCTTCTGGTCCGTCGGCCATAGCTACTCCGACACAACTGGTGCTGTCGCTCTTTTGCCGAGCCGTATAGTAGCACATAATCTTTCCGTTGAGGTCGAAGAGTTCGGGAGCCCAAAAGCTGCCACAAGTCCATTCGGGCCACTCATCGAAGATGAAACCCATCGGCTCCCAAGTCCGCAAGTCCTTCGAACGGTAGCGCTGATAGGCTTGCCGTCTATTGCCAGAAGTGGCTGCAGCATAATAGGTCTTGCCAACACGAATGACCGACGGATCAGGAGCATCGGCATCGATAACGGGATTCTTGATCTCGGTTTTTGCAGCTTTGCGAGAACGCGAGCTGGCCGTGGTTGGGCATAGCAAACCGGAAAGCAAGAGCAATGCGAAGGAAAGAAGGTGGAGGTGTCTTACATTTACCATTTTATCATTTAATCATTTTATCATTTCTTTTGCAAAGATAGGAAAAACATTGAACATAAAGATTAAAGATGGAAGTTTTTTCGTATCTTTGCACAAAATATGCATCATGACGAAGCATCTCACACTCATTGCCTTCATAATAGCATCGCTTCAAGTCCTTGCCATCGACACAAAAGTGCCCGAACTGCATTGGACCTTGCCGACAACACTTGAAGGCATTCGTCAAGAACGCGCTAACCTGAAGATAGAGGAAGAGCCAATGCCCGTCTCGATTATGTGTCAGGGAAGGGGGGATAAAGAAGTTCAAGGAGTTAAAGGAGTTAAGGGAGTTAAGGGAGTTAAAGGAGTTAAGGGAGTTAAGGGAGTTAAAGGAGTTAAGGGAGTTAAAGGAGTTAAGGGAGTTAAAGGAGATAAAGAAGTTCAAGTCGATGTGGACAAGCCGGAGAGGTATTGGACGGTGAAGCGCGACATGACCCTTGCAAGCGCACCATATATTGCGCTTGGTATCGCTCTGCATGCAGTAAAGCGAGATGTGCGAAAGGTCAACAACGACATCAACGATGGCTTCAACAACAAGGTTGACGACTATCTTCAATATGCACCACTTGCCCTCACCTATGGTTTGAAAGCGACAGGCTATCAAGGTCGCTCACAATGGGGGCGATTGTTGGTGAGCAATGCCTTCTCCGCCGCCATTATGGCCGCTCTGGTCAATGGCATCAAGTACTCCACAAAAGTAGAACGACCCGATGGTTCCACCTCGAACTCCTTCCCTTCTGGTCACACTGCAACGGCTTTCATGGCTGCCACAATCCTTCACAAAGAGTATGGCTTGACGCGCAGTCTGTGGTATAGCGTTGGCGGTTATGCTGTAGCGACTGGCATCGGGGCTTTTCGCGTCATGAACAACAGACATTGGGTGAGCGACGTGATGATGGGAGCCGGCATAGGCATTCTCTCGACAGAACTGGGTTATGCCCTCTCCGACCTCATCTTCAAGGACAAATATACTTTGCGCAAAGAGATGGAAGAACTGAACGATGTGAGTGAGCATCCATCATTCTTCTCGCTTCAAGCTGGAGTAGGCATCATGCCAGGCAGGAAAGACCTTCCCAACGAAATCGTCATGGAAGGCGGCCCAATCCGCATCAAGCACGGCATCAGTTCTGTTATTGCTACCGAAGCCGCCTACTTCATCAATCCGCATCTTGGCTTCGGTTTGAGGGCTCGCATCAACAGTACTGCAGTCACGCCAGAATACGAGACATCGGAGTCGAGTTCCGACCAGCTTTCCAGCTTCGACGTCATGGGTGGCGTCTATGGCGGACTACCTTTGAACAAACGGATGAGCTTAGGAACAAAACTGCTCTTCGGTCGTCGTCATCTTGGAGACATTGAGGATAAAGAAAACGATGTGACGATAGAAGGCGGCAACAGTTTCATTTTTGGAACGGGCTTCTACTTCTCCTATGCATTGAAGCACAACATCGTTTGGCGGGCTGAACTCGATTACGACTTTACGCGCACAAGCCAAACATGTCTGAATCGGAGTTTCAAACTTCCTTTGCATCAACTGACACCAAGCTTCGGCATTTGCTTCAGCTTCTGATGCAAGTTTCGGAAGGTCTTTTTTTTTTGTAGTTAAGTAGGCAGTAGTTAAGTAGTTAAGCCTATACCAATTTCGTCTGCTTTCTACTTCCAAAGCATTCGGCATAACTACTTAACTACTACCTGCTCTTGACTTTAGTACGACTCCTCTTCGTTAGGGAAATCCTTAGCTTTGACGTCGGTAATGTACTGACCCACAGCATCGGTAATGACGGTTGAGAGGTCGGCATAGCGACGAAGGAACTTGGGCGAAAAGCCTTTGTTCATGCCCAGCATGTCGTGAACGACCAAGACCTGACCATCAGCCTGACCTGCACCAATGCCAATAATGGGCACTTTCACCATCTCGCAGACCTTCTTCGTCAAGGCTGCTGGAATCTTCTCCAGCACGATGGCAAAGCAACCCAAATCGCTGAGCAACTTAGCATCGCTAAGCAACTTCTCAGCCTCTGCCTCCTCTTTAGCACGAACGGCATAAGTGCCGAACTTGTTGATGCTTTGAGGAGTCAAGCCCAGATGTCCCATTACGGGAATACCGGCATCCAAGATGGCACGAATGGTGTCCTGAATCTCAACGCCACCCTCGAGTTTGAGAGCATCGCAACCACTCTCTTGCATGATGCGAATCGCATTCTTCACACCTTCAGTCGCATTGACCTGATAAGTTCCAAAAGGCATGTCGCAAACAACGAGAGCACGCTTCACACCACGAACCACGCTACGAGCATGGTAGATCATCTGGTCGAGCGTAATGGGCAAAGTCGTCATGTTGCCCGCCATCACATTGCTGGCACTATCACCAACCAAGATGATGTCGATGCCAGCCTGGTCCACAATCTGAGCCATCGTATAGTCGTAGGATGTGAGCATGGCAATCTGCTGTCCCTGCTCCTTCATTTCAATGAGACGGTGAGTCGTCACCTTTCGTGTATCGCTTACTAAATAACCACCCATTATTAGTTTAAAGTTTAGTGTTTCGTGTTTAGAGTTCTATTTTTTTGATGCATTTCTGCGTAAAGCGCTGCAAAGGTACAACTTTTTTTAGTATCTTTGCATACGAAAGAGCGAAAAACAGCGTTTCATGAAACAACTTCTCAGAATATACAAGGCTTCAGCAGGTTCAGGCAAGACATTTGCTCTGGCCGTGGAATACATTATGGAACTCCTGCAACCGGATGCAGGAAAAGGGTTCGAGCAAACGCTGGCCGTTACGTTCACGAACAAAGCGACAGCCGAGATGAAGAGCCGCATTCTGGAAACACTCTATGGGCTGAAGATGGGGCTGGAGGATGCTAAGCCCTATCTCGACGCTATCATGGAACGCTTCGACGAGATGGGTACTCCCATCACAAAGGAACAAGTCAGCATGCAAGCCGGAGAAGCCTTGACTGCCATTCTGCATGACTACTCGCATTTCCGCGTCGAGACCATCGATTCGTTCTTCCAGAGCATCCTCCGCAACATGGCTCGCGAGTTGGGTTTAGCTGCTAACCTGCAAGTGGAACTGTCGCACGATGAAATCATAGACAGTGCTGTGGACAGCCTCATCGACACGATGGATAGCAGGCATGATGTGAAGGATTGGGTGCTGGGCTACATTCGCGAACAATTGGACAGCGGCGACAAATGGGACATTGCAGGGCCGCTCAAGGACTTTGCCGCCAATATCTTCAAAGAGGACTATCAGCGCAGAAGCGAGGCTGAACTGAAGCGCATCAGCGATGCCGAGGTCATCAAGGACTTCAAGAGCAAGATGATGGCTATCAGGAATCGTGCCAAGAAGGAGGTGGAAGAAGCTGTGGACGAGGTGATGAGCCAAATCGGCGACTACAGCCAAATCAGCTACGGAAAGAACCTCTATTCGTTCCTCTTGAAGGCTCGCGAAATGGAAAGCGAAGGACCGGGGAAAACAATCGAGACGATTAGGTTTAAGGGGCAAGGAGCAAGGAGCAAGGAGCAAGAGGTGGCTTTACAAGATGCTTACTCCCGATTGCTTGCCCTCTATCCCAATTGCCGCAAAGAATACCTCTCCGCAACTTTGGCGTTGCGGCATCTTGGACCGCTTCGGCTCTTGGAATACATTGACCAGCGAGCTCGCGAAATTGAAGGCGATGCAGGTCGTTTCACGCTCAGTTCTACCCCAGCCCTGCTCAGCAAAATGATTGAGGGAAGCGATGCGCCCTTCATTTTCGAGAAGATTGGTACATTCATCAATAATGTGATGATTGACGAGTTCCAGGACACCAGTCTGATGCAATGGGAGAACTTCAAGAAACTGCTCTTCGAGAAACTCGCTTCAGGCGGGAAAGGTTTGTTGGTTGGCGACATCAAGCAAAGCATCTATCGTTGGCGAAACGGAGATTGGAAGATTCTCTACGGCATTGAGAGCGAGCCCGAACTCAGACGCTTCAATATCAAGCCCAAGCCACTCGACATCAATCACCGAAGCCACCAAGTCATTGTCGATTTCAACAACGCCTTCTTCCTTATCGCCGCTCAAAAACTCGACGAGATAAAGCCCGATGCCCCCATCAAGCTGAAAAGCATCTATTCGGATGTTGAACAAAAGCCCAAAAAGAAAGACGGGAAAGGATTTGTAAGGGTGAGGCTCTATAAAGAGACGGACGATTACATCCAAGATACCGTCGTAGATATGGCAGAGCAGATTCGAAGGCTGCAGGAAGGCGGTCTCGACCTCGGCCAAATTGCCATTCTGGTCCGAACAAACCTAATGGCTCGGCAACTCATCGACGGATTCAGCCTCTATGCTCCCGACATCAATCTTGTCAGCGACGAAGCATTTCTGCTCGAAGCCTCAACCTGCGTTCAGATGATTGTGGCAGCTCTAAGGTTGCTTATCGACAAGCAACACACAGACAAGATTTCCGAGAAATACCTGATGCTTCATTATCTACGAGATGTGCTCGGAAAGGAAGAGACGACCATCCAAGATGTTGCCAAGAAGGAGGTCGAGGACGTCTTGCCGAAGGAATTCACGGAGGGCAAAGACGACCTACTGCAATTGCCACTCTATCTGCTTGCAGAAAGGCTGTGGCGCATCTTCTCGCTTGGCAATATAGAGAACGAAGATGTCTATGCGCTGACCTTCTTCGACGAGTTGCAGAACCACCTTCGCAGCGCCGCTGCTCCCGACATTCAGACCTTCCTCACGGCTTGGGACGAGAAGCTCAGCAAATGTTCCGTGACCGGTTCGACAGGGAATGGCGTTCGCATCATCACCATCCATAAGTCGAAAGGGTTGGCGTTCCACACCGTCATGTTGCCTTTCAGTCATTGGGACATCGAAAGGGACAGACAAGGCGACGTGCTTTGGTGCTCGACAGACAAGGCTCCTTTCAATGAACTTGGTGCCCTGCCCATTTCCATTCAATCAAAAGCTGTTAGAACATCTGTCTTTGCTCCCGATTATGAAGAGGAACACCTGGAACGACGCGTCGATGCACTCAACACGCTTTATGTTGCTTTCACACGCGCCATCGCCAATCTATATGTTTGGGGCAAGACGAAAGCCAATACCGCTGGCGAACTCATCTACTCGACACTTAGCAATGACGAGAATGACACGAGCGAAGAGGTCTTCTATTACGAGACAGGCTCTCCTCTTACAGAAATCAAGCATGAGGACAAGAAGAACCTGAACCGACTGCACCTCGAACATCAAGAGAAAGATGCCATCGACGTGAAGGTCGTGACAAGAAATCCTGCGCTCTACTTCCAGCAGAGTAATCTGGCTCAAGATTATCTCAAAGAACAGGCCAACGAAGATGGACAAGAGACAACAGACATCAAGCTCTCTGGGCGAGAGGTTGGCAAACGCATGCACGAAGTGCTAAGCCGCATCAATGATGTCAGTCAATTCGACGAAATGCTCAAGCAAGCTCGTCAAGAAGGCATCGTTGGTGAAGACAAGGACTGGGATGTCATCGTCGAAAACATCAAGGAAGGCTTAGGCAATCCTCTCATCGCATCATGGTTCAAACCGGATAACATCATCTATAATGAATGTGCCATTGCAAGCATTGACGAGAAAAAGGGACTGCCTCAAGTGCTTCGTCCTGACAGAGTCGTGATGAAGGACGGCAACATTACCGTCATCGATTATAAGTTCGGACATCCCAACCACCTCTATTACGATCAGGTAAAAGAATACATGAACCTCATGAAGCAAATGTATCCAAAGCATAACGTGCAAGGCTACATCTGGTACGTCATGAGGAAAAGAGCGGTACAAGTCCATAGTTCATAGTTCATAGTCCATAGTTCATAGTTAAGAATGAAGAGTTTTCTCTCTATAATCGCTGCCGATATGCTTGCGCATTTCTCGAACGATATGCGTGATGTGACAGTCGTCTTCCCTGGCAAACGTGCTGGCATGTTCCTTAGTCGTGAGTTTGCCCTTTTGAGCGACAAACCAGTTTGGGCTCCCCGCTATTGCATGATGGGCGACCTCTTCCAGAGTCTTACCTCCATTCAAATTGCAGACCAGCTCGAATGTATCTGCCAACTTCACGGTGTGATGCAGGAAGTGCTTGGGGCTGATTATACCGAAACCATCGACGAGTTCTGGAGCTGGGGCGAAGTACTGATGGCAGATTTCGACGACATCGACAAGCATCTTGCCAACGCCCAAGCCATCTTCACCAACATCGCCGACCAAGAGCGTCTCAAGAACTTCGACTATCTCGACGACAATCAACGAGAAACGCTGAAACGCTTCTTTGGTCATTTCTCTTTGGCTAGCAGCACTAAACTACAAGAGAAGTTCCTGAAAACATGGGAACACATGTTCGAGATTTACACACTTTTGCACGAGAGGCTTCTCTCCGAAGGCAAACTTTGGGAAGGTGCACTCTATCGTCATGTCATCGAACAAATGCAGACTGACGATAGCATGGTTCAGAGGCTCTTGGAGGGCAAGCGAGCCATCGTTTTTGCTGGCTTCAATGTCCTGAACAACGTGGAAGAGGCCATGATGAGCCTCATCCAACGAGAGGGCAAGGCTCGTTTCTATTGGGACTACGACATCTATTATTGCGATCCGAAGAAAGACTTCGAGGCAGGCTACTTCATGAAGCAGAACCTTCGCAACTTCCCCAACGCCATCAGCGATATCGAGGAGTTCGACAACTTCAGCCACCTGAAGGATGTTACCTTCATTGCCTGCTCTACAGACAATGCCGCAGCAAGATATGTCAATACTTATATAAATGAAGAATTAAAAATGAAGAACCCACTCTCCACTCTTAACTCTTCACTCTTAACTCTTAACTCTTCACTTTCCGTCGTCCTTTGCAACGAAGCTTTGATGCAGCCCGTCCTTCATGCTATTCCCGAATCGGCAAACGAGGTGAACGTTACGATGGGCTTCCCTATTGCCGACACACCCATCTATGGCATCATCATGGCTTTGCTGAAGTTACAGATTGATGGCTATGATGCCAACCGCAAACGCTTCCGCTATCCTTTTGTGCAGACGCTGAGAAGGCAACCTCTCTTCGAACTACTTAACGAAGAAGATTGTCTGGTCTATCATTGCAGCAATACCGAAGAACTGCTCGAGTGGCTTCTTACGCTTGTCCGCCAGATTGCCCGTCATTATGCTATGATAGAAGAGCCCAATCTCTTCGAGCAACTCTATAGCGAGACCATCTTCCGCATTGACAGGACGCTATGCTTGCTTCGCGACTTAATACAAAAGGAAGATAATCCTCTCGTCATCTTGCCAGGGACTTTCCGACGTTTGCTGCGACAAATGATGTCGAGCACGAAGATTCCTTTCCATAGCGAGCCCGACAGAGGAATGCAGATGATGGGAATGCTCGAGACACGTTGCCTGGACTTCGAACACCTCCTCCTGCTTTCTGTTGAGGAAGGCAATCTGCCACGAAGCGCATATGCCAACTCGTTCATTCCTGAGACTCTTCGCGAAGCTTTCGGCATGACGACTCAAAAGCATCGCATTGCCGTCTATGCCTACTACTTCTACCGCCTTGTCCAGCGTTGCAAGCACTTGACCTGCGTCTATAATGAGAGTACGAACGAAGGTGTGCAGCACGAAATGTCGCGCTTCTTAAGACAAATGCTTGCCGAGACCAACATTCCCATCAAGACGTGTTGGCTGAGAAGCGAGCCTAAGCCAAAGGTGACACAGCCCATTGTGGTCGAGAAGACACCCGAAGTAATGCAGCACCTCAGGCATCGCTACGACCTGAGTCTGCCCGATGGCGAGCACATCACTCTCAGCCCCTCTGCCATCAACACATACATGGAATGCCCGATGCAGTTCTACCTGAACAATGTCTTGCGTATCCGTCGAGAGGATGACCCCGAGGAAGGCATCTCGGCCGACATCATCGGCAACATCTTCCACGACACTGCGGAGTTCTTCTACGAGTGGCTGCAACAACGTTTTGGCACAGACACCATTACTGCCGACATGCTTCAGGCGCCTAAGGTACTCGAAACGATGCTCGACGTCAGCTTCGATGTCTCTTGGTTTCATCCAACAGAAGAATTCGACCGCTTGCCCGTCATGCGAGAGCGATACAAACAGACAACAGACAATAGACAACAGACAATAGTCAATGAATACAAGGGCACAGTCCTCATTGCCCATGATGTCTTGTTGCGCTATCTTCAGGAACTCATAAACTATGATGTGCGGCATACGCCCTTCCGCATCATTGGTGCAGAGGAAGAACGTTCTTCAATCTTCAATCTTCAATCTTCAATCTTAGTTAAGGTTGGTGGCCGCATTGACCGCATTGACGAGATGGACGGCAGGCTTCGTATTGTTGATTACAAGACCGGTACCCACGAACCCGAGAAAGTGAAGATGGAGAATGTGGTGGGGCTGACAGCAAAACACGAAAGATACTATCTGCAGACCTTCCTCTATGCTTTGGCCGAGATGGAGAGGAAGGAATCCTCTTTGCCCATCCAACCCGTCCTCTTCTTCCCCATTAAGGCTACAAAACCAGATTACGACCCCTCGCTCAAGATAGATGGAGTTGTGGTTGATGACTTTGGAGCCCAACATGCCGAAGCCTTTAAGGCAGGTCTGCAAGAGATACTTGCCGACATCTTCAACCCCGACAAACCCTTTACTTGTACTACAGACACAAGGGTCTGCGAGTACTGCAAACTCGGACAAATATGTGGAAAGAAACTATAAACTATAAACTATAAACTATAAATTATAAACCCTAAAAACAACAACGATGAACATCAAAACTAAACTCTTCTCGCTCCTCTTCGTCCTTGGTATTGGACAAGCAGTAGCGCAACCTCTTTGCATTCCAACAGCTCAGGAGGTGAAACAAACAGAGGGCACCATCGAGGTGTCGAGCATCACAAATGTCACCTACAACGATGCCTCGCTGCAAACGGCAGCAGAGTATCTAGGCAAAGCCTGGGGTATCAAAGCTGCCCTGCAGAAGAAAGGCACAAGCTCTTCCATCTTCCTCTCCCTTCTCCCCCAAAAGGAAGCCAAGAAGCTCCCCCTAAAGGGGGTCGGGGGGTCTCTTGGTAACGAAGGCTATCGCCTGACAATCAGTCCCAAAGGCATCACTGTTCAGGCCACCACACCTAAAGGTGCTCTGTGGGGAGTACAGACGTTGCTCCAGATGAAGGACACGCACTTCGCGAAGAACAATGCCGGCGTGATTACAAAGGGAACGCTTCCTTGCCTCACCATCACCGACAAGCCCGACTACGCCATTCGCGGCTTCATGATTGATGCGGGACGCAAGTTCTACCCGTTGAGCTACCTCTATTCGCTCGTGAATGTGATGTCTTACTACAAGATGAACACGCTCCAACTGCACCTCAACGACAATGGATTCAATGACCAGTTCGAGGGGAGTTGGGACGACACCTACGCTGCCTTCCGCATGGAGAGCGACTACTTCCCTGGCCTTACCGCTATCGATGGAAGTTACTCGAAGCAGGAGATGCGCGACCTCATCCGCTATGCCGAAAAGATGGGTGTGGAGATTATCCCTGAGTTCGACGTGCCTGCCCACAGCCTAGCCTTCACTCACTACCGTCCTTCGCTGGCAGCAAAGAAGTACGATGACGCTCACCTCGACCTCGAGAACCCCACTCTTGTTCCCTTCCTCGACAGCCTCTATGCTGAGTATCTTGGTGGCCCAGACCCCGTCTTCACCGGTCCTCGCTTCCATATCGGAACGGACGAGTACAGCAACAAGGACTCTGCCATCTGCGAGCGCTTCCGTGAACTCATTGTGCACCTCTGCAATGAGGTCAAGAAGTACGGCAAGCAGCCCGTCTTCTGGGGAAGCCTGACCCATGCAAAGGGTGTGACGCCCGTGCCTTCCGACGGTGTGCTGATGAGCCTTTGGTACAACGGCTATGCTGATCCTACGGAGATGCACAAGCAGGGCTTCCACATGATTTCCATCCCCGATGCCTTCATCTACATCGTGCCCGCAGCGGGTTACTACAATGACTACCTCAACACCCGCTGGCTCTTCAAGAACTGGACTCCCCCGCTCATCCGCAACAAGCGTTTCGACCATCAAGACCCGCTCATCGACGGCGGCATGTTTGCATTGTGGAACGACTTCATCAAGAACGGCATATCCGTTGGCGACTGCCACGATCGCATCCTGCCCGCCATGCAAATCGTCAGCGAGAAGTGCTGGCACGCCCTTCGCGACACCACAGATGCAGCCTATGCCGAATGGACAAGCTTTGCCAGCATGCTCAGCGATGGTCCTCTCGCAGACGAGATAGGGCGCAAAAGCATGGTCAGCCATATCGACCTGAAGCCAAAGACGCAATTTTTCAATCCTCAATCTTCAATCTTCAATATCCATCAGATTGGCTATCCCTACACCGTCGAGTTCACCATCGACTGGGCCGACGAGAAGCCAGGTACCGTGCTTTGCACAAGTGAGCGCAGCACGTTCTACCTCTCCGACCCCATCAAGGGAATGCTCGGTTTCAGTCGCGACGGCTATCTCTTCCAGTTCAAGTACAAGGGCAAACCTGGCAAGCGCGAGACCATCCAACTGAAGGGCGACAACAAAGGCATCAGCCTCTATGCCGACGGACGGCTCGTAGAGTACCTCAAACCCGATACAGGGCATCGTACCGACAACAAGAAGAGCACCTACAAGATTATGCGCACCCTCGTCTTCCCCCTGCAGGAGACAGGCGACTTCCGCAGCAAGATAACAAACTTCAGCGCTTGGAGATAGAGAAACCTTAGGAGAGAACTGAAACGCCCCCAAGAGGGACACGTCCCTATCGCCAACGCGACGCGTCCCTATTGCCAACGCGACGCGTCCCTGTTTTTTAGCTTCCCAAAAGCTGTTGTTGATTAGAAAAATGAGATTTCTCCCTCTTCTCTTGTGAGAAAGGGAGATTTTTCATAATTTTACACCCGAAAACTATAAAACAGGATAAATGGCAAACATACAGGAACGTGCTGAACTGCACAAAACGATATGGAAGATTGCGAATGACCTGCGTGGCTCGGTCGATGGCTGGGAGTTCAAAGCCTACGTGCTGGGCTCCATCTTCTACCGATTCATCTCGGAGAACATCTGCGACTACATCCATTCGCTCATGGCTGAAATAGGTCAGCCCGACTTCGACTATGCCGCTATGAGCGACAACGAGGCCGAGAACATACGCCAGAAGATGGTCCAGGAGAAAGGTTATTTCATCCTGCCCTCGCAACTCTTCCAGAACATAGTGAAGACGTGCGACCGCGATGAGAACCTGAACGAACACCTCTCCAGCATCTTCCGCAGCATCGAGGCTTCGGCTATAGGAACGGATTCGGAGGACGACCTGCGTGGACTCTTCTCGGACTTCTCTGTCGATGACACGAAACTGGGTTCGACCGTCATCAAGCGCAACCAATTGCTGGCAAAAGTGCTGAAAACGGTCAGCACAATGGACCTCGGTTCGCGCTACGACGACACCCAGAACGACACCTTCGGCGACACCTACGAGTTCCTGATGCAGATGTATGCCAGCGAAGCAGGCAAGAGTGGCGGCGAGTTCTTCACGCCTCAGCAAGTGTCGGAACTCTTGGCCAGGCTGGCTTCGTGGCACAACCCGGGCATCCAGAAGGTTTATGACCCAGCCTGCGGTTCGGGTTCGCTCCTGCTGAAGTTCGCCAAGACGATAGGAAAGGAGAACGAGCACCTGAAGTACTACGGACAAGAGGTGAACCCGACGACCTACAACCTCTGTCGCATCAACATGTTCCTGCACAATGTGAACTTCGACAACTTCGACATCCGTCTGGAAGACACTCTGCTCAGGCCCCAGCACATGCAGGATGCGCCCTTCGATGCCATCGTCTCCAATCCCCCATACTCGCTCAAATGGGACGGCAAGGAGAACCCCATCCTGATGAACGACCCACGCTATGCTCCAGCAGGCGTGCTTGCGCCCAAGAGCGCAGCCGACCTGGCCTTCACCATGCACATGCTCTGGCACCTGAGCGAACGCGGCACAGCAGCCATCGTAGAGTTCCCGGGCGTGCTCTACAGAGGTGGGGACGAGAAGAAGATTCGTCAGTATCTCATAAAGAACAATTATGTGGATACCGTCATACAGTTGCCAGCCAACCTCTTCTTTGGTGTAGGTATCGCCACCTGCATCATCGTGCTGAAGAAGAGTGCCAAGACGGACTCGAAAGTGCTCTTCATCGACGCCAGCAAACTCTTCGCCAAGAACGGCAACAAGAATCTGCTCCTGCCTGAGCATCAGGACAAAATCATGCAACTCTTCCAGGCCCGGACGGACGAGCAATACTTGGCCAAACTTGTCTCGAACGACGACATCCTGGAGAACGAAAGCAACCTCAGCGTTTCGGCTTATGTGGAGCAAGAGGACACCCGCGAAGTCATCAACATCGAGGAAGTCAACGCCAGCCTCGAAAGCCTGATAGCAGAAGGCACAGCCTTGAACGAAAAGATAGCAAAGATAATAAAGGAATTGGGAGAATGAGTATGGTAGAGTGGAAGAAGTTAGGGGAAGTTTGCAACCTTGTAAGAGGAAAGGTTATCTCAAAAGATTATTTGAGAGATAACGAAGGAAAGTATCCTGTGTATTCATCACAAACTGCCAATAATGGTATCTTTGGATGTATTAACAGCTATATGTTTGATGGCGATTATCTTACATGGACTACAGATGGAGCCTATGCTGGAACCATATTCCGAAGAAAAGGAAAGTTTAATATAACGAATGTTTGCGGGCTAATAGATATAAAGGATAATAATCTTAATCAAGACTTTCTTTATTATTGGTTATCTCTTACGGCAAAAGATTATGTTAATGAAGGAATGGGAAATCCAAAATTGATGTCAAATGTGGCTGCAACTATCATCATTCCCCTTCCATCTCTTTCTGAGCAGGAGCGTATAGTTGGGATGTTAGATACTTTTACTTCTTCAATAGAGAACCTGAAGTCTCAAATCTCCCTTCGCCGCAAACAATACGAACACTATCGCGACAAACTCCTCGACCTCGAAGGAAAACCAGAGAAGGACATTCATTCTTGGGGAGAATTTTGCGAAATGATAAAGGGGAATGGCGTGCAAAAAGCTGACTTCGAGGAGGAAGGATATGGCTGTGTTCATTATGGTCAAATCTACACTCATTATGGCTCATTCACCTATGAAGTGAACAAGTTCGTGTCTAAAGAGGTCTTTGATAAAGCTAAGAAAGCCTCCAAGGGCGATATCATAATGACTGACACAAGCGAGAATGTTGAAGATATTTGTAAGAGCGTTGCTTATCTTGGGGAAGAAGATATTGCCGTAAGCAACCACGCTTTAATCATTAAACATAAGCAAAACGCCAAATTTCTTTCTTTTAGCACGCTTACAAATAGCTTTTTCGTTCAAAAAAAGAAGGTCGTCTTTGGAGTTAAGGTGTCAGGAATTAATCCCAAACACCTTGCACAAATAAAGATATATCTCCCTTCCCTTGAAGAGCAATCTCGCATAGTCTCCATCTTGGATGAGTTTGAGGCGAGCATCAAGAACCTGGAGGCTCAGCTCGAAGCCCGCGGAAAGCAATACGAATACTACAGAAACAAACTCTTGACTTTCGAATAAACATGAGCGACAGCCCTAAGCCACTCCCCAAAGTGCTGCTCAACGAGGTGCAGTACGAGGACCTCTTCTTCTACCAGAAGAGCGAGGTGCTGTACGCCTTGACCTTTCACTTCTGCAAGCGCTTCCTTCCCAGCAAAGGCGACCGAACTGTGGACCAGATGGTGCAGGCTGCTCGCTCTGGCAAGCAGAACATCATAGAGGGCTTTGCCGACGGCATGACCTCCACAGAGATGCAGTTGAAACTGCTGAACGTGGCCCGCTCGTCGCTGAAAGAACTCAGGGCCGACTACGAGGACTACCTCTCCACCCGTCACCTTGCCGTCTGGGATGCCTCACACCCCCGCTACGACACCATGCTCCGCTTCTGTCGCGAGCACAACAAGACAAGCGACTACGAGCCTTACTTCGTCCGCTGGAACGACGAGGAACTGTGTAATGTGGCCCTCACCCTGCTCCACATCACAGACAAGATGATGAAGACCTACCTGAGCGGACTCGACCAGCAGTTCGTCACACAAGGAGGCATCAAGGAGCGCATGCACGCAGCAAGGACGGGCTACAGAAAAGGCCAGGACGAGGAACTGCAGCGCCTGAGAGAAGAGAACAAAAGCCTCCGCCAGCAAGTGCCCATCCTGGAGCAGAAGATAGAAGCGCTGGAAAGGGAAAAGCACCACCTGGAAGTGGAGCTGGCAAAGGCAAGGGCGAGATATTAACTAGAGCTAGGGGGACTAGTTTTGACTAGTTCTAACTAGTTCTAACTAGTGAGACTAGTTTTAACTAGAGACAACCAGAACATTTCATTTATGGACGACTACAAGATTATAGTGGAAGAGCAGCACCAAACCGTAATGGCGCATTACGAGGTGCAGGAACGGCCTGCTGAGGGCTACCAAAGCGAGGCGCAGCTGGAGACGGCCCTCATCAACCAGTTGATGGCGCAGGGCTATGTCTATCACGTCATCCACAACGAAGAAGGTCTGCTCCGTAACCTCCGCGAACAGCTGGAAGCCCTGAACAGCATCAAGCTGAGCGATAGCGAATGGGCCAGGTTGCTCCCTATGATTTCGAACGAGCAGATGACCATTCAGGACAAGACCGAGATGCTGCAAGGCAAAGGCTACATCCTGGCCCTCACGCTCGACAATGGAGAAACGAAGAACATCCGCCTCATCGACAAGCAGAACATCCACAACAATCGCCTGCAAGTCACCAACCAATATGTGGAAGAGGGAGGGGCATTCAAGAACCGCTATGATGTCACCATTCTTGTGAACGGCTTGCCAATGGTCCACATCGAACTGAAGAAGCGAGGCGTCCCTATTAAAGAAGCCTTCAACCAAATCAACCGCTATCTGCGCGACTCGTTCTGGGCAGGAAGAGGAATGTTCGACTTCGTCCAGGTCTTCGTCATCTCGAACGGCACAGAAACGAAATACTACTCCAACACCACTCGCTACGCCAAAGAGAAGGAGAACGACGGAAGCCCTCGCAAGCACAAGACAGACGGCAATACCTTCGAGTTCACCAGTTACTGGACAGACCAGGAAAATCACAGGCTGACAGACCTCCGCGACTTCACCACCTCGTTCTTTGCCAAGCACACCATCCTGAACATCCTGACCAGATACTGCGTCTTCAATGTCGATAAGCAATTGCTCGTGATGCGTCCCTACCAGATTGCAGCCACAGAGAAGATACTGCTGCGCATCCAAACCGCCATCAACAACCGTTGGCAAGGCACAACAAAGGCAGGAGGCTACATCTGGCACACAACAGGCTCGGGCAAAACGCTCACCTCGTTCAAGACGGCACAACTGGCCTCGCAAATGCCGGAAGTCAGGAAAGTGCTCTTCGTGGTCGATAGGAAAGACCTGGACTACCAGACGATGAAGGAGTACAACAACTTCGAACCCGACTGCGCCAACTCGAACACATCGGCCAAGGTGCTCCAGAAGCAGATGAAGGACGAGAACTGCCACATCATCATCACGACGATTCAGAAGCTATCGAACCTGATGAAGCCCAGCATCTACGACGGTGACGAGCAACTTCGCGAAATCTTGCAGAAGCAGAACATCGTGCTCATCTTTGACGAATGCCACAGAAGCCAGTTTGGCGAGATGCACCAACTCATCACACGCAGAATGAAGCGCTACATGATGTTTGGCTTCACAGGTACACCCATCTTCGCCGTAAACGCCAACAAGGGCAGCAAGTACTCCACCACAGCCCAACTCTTCGGAGGCGAGCCGGACCAGGACGGACAGCCCACGAAAGCCCTTCATACCTACACCATCATTAACGCAATTGGCGACAACAATGTGCTCCGTTTCCATGTGGATTACGACTCGACCATGAAGATGAAGAGCGACGTGGAGCGCAAGCAGGTGTGGGGCATCGACACAGAAGAAGCCCTGCACGACCCCAGGCGAATCTCTATTGTCACACGCTACATCATAGAATCCTTTGCCACCAAGACCAAGCAGGACAAAGACATCTATACAATGAACCGTCTGCTGAATGTTCAGGATGTGGTCAAGAAAGGCAAACACGTAGAAGAGAAGAAGCAGACCTACAAGACACAGGGCTTCAACAGCATCTTTGCCGTGGATAGCGTGAAGGCAGCCATTATGTACTATAACGAGTTCAAGAAGCAACTCGCAGCAGAAGGCGCTCCAAACCTAAAAGTGGCCACCATCTTCACCTATTCAGCCAACGAGGAAGAACAGGACGAATGGGGCTTCGAGGACGAGAACCCAGAAGGAACAGAAGGACTGGACCTGCAAAGCCGAAGCGCTCTGGAAGCGGCCATCAAGGACTACAACCAGATGTTCGGCTGCAACTACTCGACAGATGGGGACAACTTCCAATCGTATTACAAGGATGTGTCGCTCAGGATGAAGAACAAGGACATAGACATCCTCATCGTGGTGGGTATGTTCCTGACGGGCTTCGACGCCAAGACACTCAACACGCTTTGGGTGGATAAGAACCTGAAACTGCACGGACTCCTGCAAGCATACAGCCGCACAAATCGCATCCTGAACTCTGTAAAGGATTGTGGCAACATCGTCTGCTTCCGAAACCTGAAGGACGCTACGGACAAGGCACTCTCCGTCTTTGGCGACCCCAATGCGAAGGGGCTCGTCTTCATGAAGACCTACGAGGAATACTATCGCTTGGGCTATCAGGATGTGAAAGGTCGCGACCACTTGCCCTATGTGGAACTGATAACACAACTGCTCAGCCTCTATCCGTTGGGCGAAATGAGAGATATGCTTGACGAGGAAGGACAGAAAGCATTCGTGCGGCTGATGAGCGAAATCCTCAGGCTGAGGAATGTGCTGAGTGTGTTCGATGCCTTCGACGAGAAAGCCAAAATCATCTCCGAAATGGACTATCAGGACTACAAGGGATGGTATTTGACCTACTACACGAAACTTCGTGAAGAGAAGGAAGAGAAAGACCGAGAAAGCATCAACGACGACCTCATCTTCGAGATAGAACTGGTCCGCCACGACCAAATCAACATTCACTACATCCTGGCCCTCGTGCAGAAATATCACGACTCGAACTGCTCAGATAAAGAGATTATCGTGCAAATTAAAAAGCAGATGGATGCGAGCCCGGATATGCGCGACAAACGCGAACTGATAGAGCACTTCATCGAGAGGATGACGCCTGAAAAGGGTGGAGATGTGGGCGAGCAATGGGAAGACTACATCGAACGCGAGAAGAAGAAGGAACTGAACACCATCATCGAGGAAGAAAACCTGAAGCCCAAAGAAACGGCAGCCTTCGTGGAGCGCGCTTTCAGGGACGGTTATGTCACAGAAACAGGCACAGGCATCGCCAAGATTCTGCCACCTTCGAACCCCTTCCTGCCAGAGAGTGGAGAGAAGAAGCAAACCGTCATCGATAAGCTGAAAGCCTTCCTCAGCAAGTTCCTCAATACCTCAGAAAGAGACGAAATAAGTTTCTACGACATCTCAGAGCCAGAAGGAACCTATCTGCAAGCAGCGGAAAAATAACCAAATGAACTGCAAAAGTCTTCCTCTAATTTGTCTTCTAATCTTGCTTGTAGGATGCGAGAAGCAGAAATACGAAGATTTTGTTGAGCCTGAGCCAGACCCAATAAACATCATTCCGTATCCTGATGAAGACGATAATATAGACGAAGGACTTGTTCCAGTTACACCAAACAGGACAAAGACAATCTTGTCCCTATAATTAGTGTGTCACTACATGTGGTTTCTGCCACATTATTACACTTTTTTTCCTTTTGCGTCATGCTATCACACACTTTTTTTGCATTTATCGCTTTTCTTCGTATCTTTGCAGTCGAAACCATAAATATATTATATATGAAGAGATGCTATCTTTTGCTGGCAGCGCTGGCACTTAGCCTTGCTAGCCGAGCCGAGTTTGTTTTTCAGGAAGGACTCATTGCAGACATCACGCCGAAAGGCTGGCTTCTGGAGTTCCTGCAGCGACAGAAGACAGGACTGACGGGACATCCTGAAGCCCTATCCTACCCCTACAACACTTGCCTCTGGGCTGGCGAGATACCTCGAAATGGCGACTACGGACAGGACTGGTGGCGATACGAGCAGACTGCCTACTATACCGACGGCTTGCTGCGATTGGGCTACCTGCTTGACGACGAGGAACTCATCACGAAGGGCGAGGCAGGCATCAAATACACTCTCTCGCATCCGCAATCCAACGGCAGGCTGGGCTCCTCTGTCATCAGCAGTCTCTGGCCGCAAGCCGTCTTCTGGAGAGCTATAAAAGCCTATGCCGATACACGCGGAATAACGACAACCCTCAAGAACCAGATGCGCAGGAACTACAACTCGATGACCAACGACGACCTCGCTAAAGGCCGTCGCCACATCCTCAACCTCGAAGGCTTACTCTGGCTTTATGGCGAGACTGGTACAAAAGCTCTGCTTACCAAAGCCGAGACAGCCTACAACACAGGCGGCTTCGAGTTCGACAAGACCGATGCCGGCAGCGATGAGTTCATCCACCTGCATGGTGTCACCTATTGCGAGATGCTCAAGATTCCCCTCCTGCTCTACGCTTACTCGGGCAAGCAAGCGTATCTCGACATCGCAATGAATGCAGAAAGGAAGTTGGAACGCGACCATCTCCTGCCCGACGGTGTGCCCACCAGTGCAGAGTACACGCAAGGGAACAACATCGAAGTGGCTCACGAGACTTGCGACATCACCGACTACACCTGGTCGCTCGGCTATTTTCTTACCGCAACAGGTCAGGCTGAATGGGCCGACCGCATAGAGCGCGCCATCTTCAACGCCGCCCCGGGTGCCGTCACCTCGAACTTCGATGCAGTACAGTACTTCTCGTCCGTCAACCAAGTCATCTGCACAGGCAACTCCGACAACAACAAGTTCAAGCGCGGCTCGACATGGATGGCCTACCGACCCACCCACGAGACCGAGTGCTGTGCCGGTAACATGCACCGCATGATGCCCAACTTCGCCTCACGACTCTGGATGCGAGGCCAGAACGAAGCCATCGTCGCAGCAATGTACGCCCCCAGTGAGATAGACTTCAAGGTAGGCGAGACTCAATGTCACATTGCAGAAGAGACGTATTATCCCTTCAGCGGCGACATCACCTTCCGCTTCTCCCTGCCAGAGCAGACGCACTTCCCCTTCGTCTTCCGCATACCTGGATGGTGCAAACAATATGAGGTCAAAGTAAATGGAAGCCCTGTCGATGGAGGATTCAGGGCTGGGACGTTCGCGACTTTGGAACGCGACTGGCAGAATGGCGACGTAGTGACGCTCTCCTTCACCTTGACCCCAACCGTCGTAGAGGCTGCAGGTGGACAAGGCAAATATGTGGAGTGCGGGCCGCTTCTCATGGCTTATCCCGTCCCTGCAACTGTCACCGAAGACACGAACACCTACAGCAACATGAACGGCAAGGTGCCTGGCGACGGCTTCAAATGCTGGAGCATGAAGCCAAACGGCTCATTCAACTATGCCCTCAACACCGATGCCGAAACGCTCACCCTCAACGTCAATCAAGAGAAGCTGCAGAATGCTTATCCCTTCGACCTCGACGGCACACCGCTTTCAGTCAGCCTGCCCGTCCGCCCCATCACTTGGTCTGTGGAGAGCAACCGCTACAATCCCTTCCAGCCTGCATCCGAATACATCGTGCTGACTGGCAATCAGCGCAACATCGACCTCGTTCCCTACGGTGCAGCAAAGCTTCGCGTCACCGTCTTCCCTGATGCTCTTCGCAAACAGAAGAAGACTCTGACGGACTCCCTGCTTGTCAATCCTGACTTCGAACTTGCATCTGCCACTCAGGTCAATCATGGCGGCATAGAGAAGAAAAGCTACAAGCCTTACGGATGGAGCATACAAGGCACGCTTAATGGCAACAGCTACGGCATCAACCACGATGCCGCCAATCATTATGGCGAGAATGTCCTCTGGTTTAACACAAGGCCTTTTCCGCTCGACTTCCAACTCTATCAGACCATTCCCGCCTCGAAGCTCACGCCAGGCAACTATCGTGTCCGCTGTCTGCTTTGGTGCCAGACAGGAGCATTCGGAACTTGCCGACTCTTCGCCAACAACAATGTCCAATACTTTGGCAAAGAGAGCGACTACAATCTGAACCTGACAGAAGGCGAGAATGCCACCTTCGCAGGATACAGAGGAACATCCGGGGCAACATTCATCCTGCAGGAAATGGAAGTGACGGTCAGCATAGAGGAAGGTGAGAGCCTCAGCCTCGGCATCCGAACAAGCTGCCTGAAGCCCGATGGAACACAAGCCTCGAGCAGCGAATCGACAGGCTGGTTCAAGGCAGATCACTTCCGAATCGAACGCGTCACAGACGACGAAACATCTGTCCGGACAATAGACGGCAGACTGAAGACAACAGATAATAAATTCTACAACCTGCTTGGCCAACAAATAAGCAACGTCCCAAACGGGCTATATATCCAGAACGGCAAGATAATCCTTAATCCCTAACTATCATGAAATACTATCATTACCTCTTCCTGTCAACTTTGCTTCTGCTCTCTTCATGCGTCCCCTTTGACTTCTCAAATGCCTCTGTGCAGAAGATAGGCGACCTGCAAGGCGCTCCGAAGCAAAGCTATCAGGGAATGGCCATGTATGGCAATTACCTCGTCAGCCTGCAGAACACAGGATGGGCCACTATCTATCAACTTCAGAACAACAAGATGCAGATGCTGCACCAGTTCCCTTTGGCAAGCCACACAAACGAGAATCATGCCAACGTCGCCTTCTTCGGCACAGAGCGTTACCACAAGTCCGACATGTTCCCGCTGCTCTATGTGTCGCAATGTTCAAAGCAGCAATATAAAGGAATGAAAGATGTCTGCTTCGTGGAGCGCATCTCGCTTACAGGAGCGCCACAATTGGTGCAGACCATCGTACTCGATGACCCGAATGGCCTCTTCGGTTATGCTCTGCAATGGATGATAGACAGTAAGCACAACCGTTTGATAGGTTATGGCAATACCATCGAGAATCTTGGCAAAGGCAATCGCTGGCGAACGATAATCTTCCCAATGCCAAAGCTCAGCGATGGCCCCATCGTCCATCTAAACCCACGGAATGCCCTCGACAACTACTGCATTCAAGACCTTGACCCACGCTTCCCTTCTAACCATATAGGGCAAGGAGCATGCATCAAGGGCAATCAGATGTTCATCCCCGTTGGTGTGGGGACAGAAAAGCAGCCCAGCATCCTCTACGTCTGGAACCTAAAGACAAAGCGGCTCGACGGCATTCACAACTTCCAGCAGCAAGTGCCTCACGAGTTCGAGGACTGCGAGCCCCACCGTCGCGCCCTCATCATGCAAACAAACGGAGGCGGAGTAGTCCGCATCAAACCTCATCGATAATCAATAGACACCTCACATGAAACACATTCAGTATCAAACAGAAGGAACCTGTTCACAACTCATAGATGTGACTGTAGATGACAATGATGTCATCCAGCAAGTATATTTCGTCGGTGGCTGCAACGGCAACCTGCAAGGCATCTGCCGACTGGTAACAGGTCAGAAGGTTGACGACGTCATCAATCGCCTCGACGGGATTCGTTGCGGCACTAAAAGGACTTCGTGCCCCGACCAATTGTGCAGGGCATTGGAAGAACTAAAGAGCAAAGGCTAACGCTTCAAGACTTTTGTCCCCTTTTGGACATATACACCAGGCTGACTGGTATTGCTTACGCGCTGACCTGAGAGATTAAACCAAGCCCCATGCTCGCTCTCTTCTTGAGGAAGAGCATCTATGCCTGTCGGGTCTTCATCTTTAAGGTAACCATAGACGGCAAACTCGTAGATACGAGTGGTGTATTCATTCTGCTCGCCCTGAATAATCTGCAAGCGAACACGTGTCGTGGTGATAGGTTGCGAAAGGGTGCGCACTACTTTGTTCATCTGATTACCCTCTACCACATCAGCATCAACCCACGTCCCGTCTTCTGCCTGATATTGTAGCTTGAAGGACTTGGCAACATAGCCCCCACTCTCACGAGCTGCACCAAGCACCATCCACCGGTTCACGACTGCAGTATCCTTCAGTATGTATTGCAGATAAGGTGTCTGACTCTGCGAACCTCCAACGCACCATTTGGTAGTCGGATCTTGATCGTTGGCATAGCGAGCAGCCTCGTTGGTGTTGATCTGATGCGAAGCACTGACAGAACTCGGCACAAGGCGATCGTCTGCATATTGAGCATCAGGCATCGAAGACTCTATCTCGGTGGTGAGGGGAGTGAAGGCTACTACGTCGTCGGCCTGATTAGCAGCAGTAGTTGCAGCAAAGAGGAAGGTCTTGTGGTCGGAAGAACTGATGGTGACCTCGTTGATATCATCGGGAAGCTCTATACCATATTTATATATATAGAGCATCTGCATCGTCTGGTTGGTCTTATCCGACACCTTATGGGCATGCGATGATGCAAAGACGATGTTCTGCTTGCGGTAGTTCTCTGTAATGGTGGTGCAGGAAGGTGGTTCTGCAGCACGACCTGTGAAGTAAGGCACATCGAGCACAGTCTCTTCCTCGCCTGCCGTGACGGTCACTTTGGCTCCTGCCTCTGTTGGACTGGCAAGGAGCAGGTAGAGTTTATTTTCGCCAGACTTCCTGTTTAAAGCTATCGTTTGAGTTGAACTTAGGCGCACCGCATTCCTGGCTGAGCCATCGCGAGGTCCCATCAAGAAGTCAACGCCATCGCATGTAAGTGTGTCGGGGATGAGTTCTGCTGGATAAGCATATGTATAAGTGGAAGCGGCGCTACCTCGAGCCTTGTCGTAGCTCATCATATCAATATTATATGTAAGTGCGACGGGTGAGCCAGCGTCTCCTGCCTCTTCGCCCGACAGAGAAGAATTGGTTTGCAAGCGGACTGCAAAGGTCTTGGGTTGATAGTGTCCGATGTTAAAAAGGATATCATTCCCATCGGTTGTTGCTGAACCTATCTCTTCCTCTATACCATTGACCTCACGAGCCGACACGATGGGAACGGGGAAAGAGAGGCGCACATTCTGCTGGTCTTCGCCTACCCATTCATAGACACGGACAATGAGTTCGTCTGTATCTTCGGCCTTCTTCAGGACTTTGATGGCAACCTTGTCCGTGCTGAGCGAAGCAAAGGCAACACGACGGCCAAGGGCTCCTGCATGTTTGGGAGCAACAAAGGCTATGAGTGGCTGATTAAGTTGTCCTGCCTGCATCTGGGTCTGCTCGCTCCATCCTCCTTCGTGAGGGAACAAAGCATAGGTAAACTTGTTGGGGCCAAGGTCCATGTTTGCCTGATGGTCATAGTTCTTGCAGGAAGGCGTACGCAGCAGGGTGAGTCGCAGCGATGTGTCGTTAGGCTTATCCCAGCCATACTTACAGTCAGAGAGGATAGATACACCATAGCTGTTGGACGTATTACTTTGGTCGGCCCATTGATTGCCACACACCTCGTACTCATCGCTTGTACGGATGCCGCGACTGATGGTACCAAGGGAGATGTCGTAGGTGGTACGGGCATTCTTGAGAGTAGAAGCATAGAAGGGGAAGTTGACCTTCAGCATGCGCTCGTATGTTTGCCAGTCCACCTCGTTAACACACTCTATGCGGTCGTTGACGGCATTCATGCGGATGTACTGAATGAAGGTAGAGCCTTCCTGTTGACGCTTAACCTTCAACGATTTGCGCAACGGGCCATCCTCTACGAGTTCTATCTCGACGTTCTTCGATACATACGACGAAGGCGTACGACACACGTCAGTATAGCTCACCTCCCATGCTGGCCAGGTATCCTCGTGGTCATAGATGAGCTGCTGCCGAATAGCGGTATTGATTAAGGTTCGACGGTTCTGCAAGTCATAAAGATTTGAGATGTCTCCGTTGCTGTTCACGGAAATACGATACTTGCCATTTGCCATCCGCTTCTGGCTGTTACCCATCTCTATGGAGAGGTCGGAGGTTAGAGACGACTCCTCTCCTACCCTTGCCTCATAGACTGCATAGCCAAGCGAGGGGACAGTGGCAGCAAAGATGAAGTGCAGACTGCGTGTCGCGAAGTCGTAGCCTGTAACTTGCGAGAGCACCTCGTTGCCTTCGGGGTCGAGGACACGAACCTTCGTCTGCATACGGCCTGTATAGACAGACCCCTCGACTATGTCTGTCCGTTCGTGCGACAGCGGGTTATAGACCACGATTGGAGTACCTTCTGTCTGGGTATCCATCAATTGGATGGCAGCTCCTGCGCTCGTGGAGAGTTCCTGAGCAAAACTGCGGTTGGCAATATAGTACTCGTTGTAGGAATATTCATTGGCCGAGAGGATGCTTGTGCCAGTGATGCCGTCATGATGCTGCTGCCAGAGAGTACGAATCCAGGCATCTTGAAGTTGCTGAGAGGGATATTTCCTGACGCCAAGCCACATGGCAACCGAGGAGGCTTTCTCGGCAGCATCGGCAAGTAGCTCGTTCTTCCTGTTCCAAAGCTTTAAGGCGCCCCAACTGGTATAGGAGCCTACACCATGAGTCTTCATAGGCAACTCACTGTTCCACACCTTATATTGTCCGTTGTCGTGGTCTGCCATATATTGGAAGAACTCGTCGGGCGAAGCGAGACGAACCTTGATGGCTCCGTCCTGTTTCTCTGCGTTGTAGCAAAGCCAATAAGGAGTATTCTCGCCGTCATCGTCGGGGGCGTCACGAAGGGCACCGCCTCTGTCGCCACGCGGACCGACATATTTCACAGCCACGGGCACACCGCTTTCGCTGATGTTGGTGTTTATCTTGCTGAGGATATCTGCATCGTTCGTCAGATCTTTGTTCCAATCCTCGTGAACGTCGTAAGCTCCTGGCTTATAGATGGCATAGACCTTGCTGCCGTCCACACCTTGCCAGACACCGAAATGCGGCAGGGAGTTGTAAGCCGCAGAGCCCCACCCGAGCTTGGCCGTATGGAAGCCTCGCTGCCCGGCATGACGCATGAGGGATGGCAGAGCGTAGGAGAAGCCGAAACAGTCCGGCAACATCACATCGTAGCCGCCGCGCACACCGAACTCTTTCTTGTAGAACCGGTTGGCATAGAGCATGCTGTGCAGGATGCTTTCGGCCGACGACATCATCACATCGCTTGCGTCGATGGACATGCCGCTCACGTGCCACTGCCCGTTCTGGATGTACTGCTTCATTTGCTCGAACTCCTGGGGATAGTATTCCTTCATCCACATGTACTTGATGGCCCCCTCGTAATTGAGTCGGAAGCTTGGGTACTTGGCCATGAGCGCCATATTATCCACCAAAGTGTTCTTGACGTACTGGGAGATTGTAGTCTTGACGTCCCAGTTCCACTGTGTGTCGAGATGAGTGTTGGAAATGAGGAAGAAGGTCTTTTCATCCTGGGCCTGACAAAGCGCCCAGCTGGTGCAAAGCAGGATAGTGGCTAGTATGTTATTCTTTTTCATTTGCTGATTATTTTTCTAAAGCCTTTCGAAAGAGTTCGATTGTCTTGCCGGTTGGGAAGAAGTTCCAGTAATTGTCGGCACGATAGGTATCGACAACGAGTCGTCCCAACTGGCTCGGCTGGCTGCAGAGTTGTTCCAACTGAGCCTTGGATATCTGGAAATGCGGATAGGCAAAGAACTTAACTTCGTCATCGTTGCCGCCCGGGATGCGGTCGGTGCCTGTGTATGTCTGTGCCAGACAAGTCTGGCTCACGTCGTCGGGGTCGCCTGCTATGGGGTAGACATCCACCACATTCTCCAGTTGCATCACCTGATGACCCATCTCGTCCAAGACGATGGCTTGCCTTCCGGCTGGGTATTCATCTACTGGCCGCTCCATTTCGACGGGCACGATGATGGCATAGAGCGTGTCGCACATCCTCTCAATCCACGCCTGCCGACGCACAACCTCGCCCATATAGTGCCCACAGAAGAGGTGTTCGCTCTTGAGAATGACTTTGGCTGTCGAGACATAAGGCGAGGTGCGACGCTTTTCCATCGTCACCTTGAACGACTTGGCGCCCAGCATCTTGTGCGTGAACGTGCGATAGCCGGGTGCATAGAACTGCAGGGAGTGCTGCAGGTCGCGAACGCGGAACGAGAAGAGGCCGTTGCCGTCGGCTCTTGTATGGCTGAAGATACGGTGCTCCGAATCTATTTCGCGCACGGAAACCTTGGCGACGGCTCCGTCGGGGCCAGTCACCACACCACTGACATTGACATTCGTCGGACTTTGCTGCTGGTGCTGTGCCCATACAGGTGCCAGGCAGAAAAGTGTTACGATAAAAAGGAAATGCCTCATAGTTCTACATTGTTTTTGAGGGACATCAGTCATCCCCTATAGGGGAATGATAAACGCCCTATAGGGGAGTTGCGATTCCTCTATAGGGCGTTAGCCAATCCCCTATTTAAAGATTATCTTCTTGCCGTTTACGATGTTGATGCCTCGCTGCATCTTCTGCATTCGCTGGCCGGAGAGATTGTAGATATAAGCCTCCTCCCCGCTTCCCCTTTGGGGGAGTGCCATGATGCCCGTCGGGTCGTCGTCGGGATCGAAACCGCAGATCTGGCGATAGTCGCCGCGCTCGTACTGCCACTGCAGGATGGGATAGCCGTTGCCAGCCACTGGGTTCTGATGCCAAGGACTGCCCCATCTCTGTGCTATACCGCAAAGTTCCATGTGGCTCTTGCCTTCCTCGACAGGCTCGCCATTCAGCAACATATCGGCAAATATATAGGTTCCCGTAAGCACGTCAAGGTTAATAATGGTAGTGCCGAAGGGAAGTGCCGTTTTGCCATCCACTGTAGGATTCCATGCAATGACATTCGTATAGGTGCTGGCAGGAGTGGAGGAATTCTGGCCGCCTGCAACTATGCCGCCTGCAACGGTCGAATTGACGGGAGCTGCCGCATAGCAGTTCTCCATCGTCAGGTTCGTACGAACTCTGCCCACCAAGCCACCGGAGTAGTTGGCACTCGTGCCGTCGCCGCTTACGCTTGCTGCACTGTAGCAGTTGCGTATGATGACAGGGGAGTTGCCCAAAGTGCCGCCGATAGCTCCGACATAGCCTTTGCTCGTCACACTTCCTGTCACATAGCAGTTCTCGATAATCACAGGGAGCATATTCCCCTCTGCATCCTTGAAGGTGCTGTGACCTAAGGTGCCACCAATGATAGCAGCGCCCGATGCGGTGCCAGAGCCCTCAACTTTCGCATCGACAAACCCCGTGTTGCGAATCTCGCCACAAAGTGTGCCGAAGAAACTGGGATAGTACTGCGTACCGTTTGGCGTAAGGTTGCGGATGATGTGACCCTGACCATCGAAGTTAATTCTATAGCGGTAGCTATTACTGCCAGAATTGAGCTGCTTCCAGTCATAGCCCTGCATATCCACATCGGCGCCAAGCACGAAATAGACCATCTGATCCTGAATAAGGACATCGTGCATGTGGTCGAGCTGCTCAGGGCGAAGGATGACGTATGGATTATCCTGTGTGCCGTCGCCAGTCTGATAGGCATACATCATGTTTCTGCCTGCATTCTGCAGAAGTGTGACAAGCGTTTTCACATCCCTGTCTTTGAGGTTGCCCTCGGCGAGGACTTGCTGACCCTCTGCCAAAACATCTGCAGCCTCCTGAGTGCTGAAACCGCCAGCCTCGGCAATGGCAAGGTTCTCCTGTAAATCGCTGACAGCGACGGCAAGGGTTGCATAGACATCAATGCTGGTCTGGATGCTGTCCAGGGTTCGGCTAATCTTCTGGAGTTGAGTGTAGCGGGTGGCAACATCCTCAGTCCCTTCGGCCGTTTCCTTATAGAAAGCAATCGTGTTGTTGTAGCCAGCGTAGTATGGTGCGTCGCCATTCGCATACTCATCTGCCTTCGCATAGAGATTGTTCAAGACGGCAGCCAGCGTTGTCGGATCGGAATTCGCGCCCTTGCCACGATAGATGACTTTAATGTTGCCTACACCAAATCGCTCTGTGGAAGAGAGTGGCTGCTTGCTGCGCATGCCAATGGTCAGGCTTGCATTCGTGGTAAAGCCATACACCGTCTGGCTGTACTTATTGCTGTTGATGATGTTGTTTGATACAGTAGATGCAATGTTGGAAACGGTCGAACCATTGTCGGCAGGACAGAGGACCGGTGTAGCAACCTTCCCCACATAGTATTCGACGCTGTGTTCTGTGTCAAAGCCATTCAGTGTCATCTCGTAGAGACCATCGGAGACGTTTGTGGAGACGGTCTGTGAGATGTCAAACGTACCGCCCTTGACAATGCCGAGCGGCATGAAAGCCGTGCCGTTGCCGGATGTATAATTACAATCCTCACTTGCAACAACATTCCATCCTCTCCAGCCGCTCTTCATCAAATCGGCATTGGTGAACTTATAGGTTATATTGGCTCCGTTGCCGGTATAGAAGACGGGAGCATCCATTTCGCCACTGCTGGGATAGCCGTCATTGATGACGGGCCAGTCGCTTCTGTCCCATGTGATCTTATCCAAAAGCATAAGGCGGCCGTTGAAATTATTGTTGCGGTCGTAGCTGTGATAGAGGAGCCAGTCTTGTCCTTCGTCGTCGGTAATGATTTCACTGTTGTGGCCTGGACCTTTCCAGCGACCTTCGCTGCCTTCGTTGCCCTTGATGATGGTCGTGTAGTTATCGCTAACCATCTGTCCGCCCTGCTTGTTGACATATGGTCCCATGAGTTTCGTGGAGCGTCCCACGACGGTCTTGTAGGTACTGTTCTCGCCGTTGCAGCATGAGCCGACGCTGCAGAAGAGGTAGTAATACTTGCCGCGCTTGTAGATCATTGCGCCCTCGAAGGCACCGCCAGCCAGTTTCGTCACGCCCGCATGGCGTGTCCAAGAGCCGTTGGGCTGAGGGTTGTTAATGGGCGTGAAGTTCTTTATGGCAAGGGCATCGTCGGTAAGCTCAGCGATGCAGATGTCGTTGAAGCTGCCCCAAACGATGTACTTCTTGTCGAACTCCTCGACATAACACGGGTCGATGCTGTTCTTGACGCCAATTTCGGTACTACGGAAGAGCTTACCCTTGTCGGTAAACTTAGTGGGTGAATCGCCCACGGCAACGCCTATACCGGTTCGCGAGCCGTTGCCCCAAAGGGCGGATGCATAGTAGCAGATGTATTTGCCATCAACGTAATTGACGTCAGCAGCCCAGAGACTATAGTTGTCGCGGGTACCGTCGGCATGGATGCTGTCGTTCCACGTAGGTCGGGATATGACGCCTGACACGTTGGTCCATGTGACGAGGTCGGTGCTCTTCTTGCACTTGCAACCCGTTGCGTAGGCATAGAAGGTGCCGTCGGGTGCACGCTGCACTGTCGGATCGGGAAAGTCAGAACCGTAAACGGGGTTAGAATACTTCTTCTGTGCGTTAACCTGAAATGCCACAAAAGTGAGGAGAAAAGCGGTTATAAATATTTGCTTCTTCATACCTTTTTTATGCTAATATACATTATAATATACACTATTCTGCATGCAAAGATAATAAATAATAATGATGTATGCGCATTTTGCCAGAGAAAAAGCACAATTATGATGCAAAAAGTTTTGTTCCTTCATAGTTTTTATGTAATTTTGCACGCAGAAAACTAAAGGAATGAAACTTATTCTGCTCACTTGCCCAGAGTTCTTCGTGGAGGAAGACAAGATTTTGACGACTCTCTTCGAAGAAGGCTTGGACATTCTTCACCTTCGTAAGCCCAACTCGGAACCTGTATTCTGCGAGCGTTTGCTGAGCCTCATGCCAGAGCAATACCGCAGTAAAATCGTCGTTCACGACCATTTCTATCTTCGCGAAGAGTTCGGTCTGATGGGCATTCACCTTAGCAAACGACATCCGGAGGCTCCTGCGTCCTACAGAGGCCCCATCACCCGCACCTGCTACGACCTGGAGAGCGTCGTCGAGCAAAAGCCTACGTGCGAGTATGTCCTGCTCCGAAACATCTTCGACAGCATATCGGAAAACGAGAACAAGGCTTCCTTCACGACCGACGAACTGCACGCTGCAGCCCGAAGCGGTATCATAGACCGCAAGGTTATCGCAGAAGGAGGCGTCTGCCTCGACAACATCGAGCAGGTCAGAGAATGGGGATTCGGAGGCGTTGCCATCAGGGGCGACCTCTGGAACCGCTTCAATGTCCACTCCGGGCAAGACTATAAGGAACTTATCGCACACTTCCGCCGGCTCAGGAAAGCCGTAGGATAACAACCGAAACCAAGTAAATTCTTATATATCAGACTATGGAAGGAACGAAGTCATTCAAGGTGTTCTCAGGCACCAAGTCACGTTATCTTGCAGAGAAGATATGCCAGCAACTGGGCTGCGAGTTGGGCAATCTCTCTATCACTCACTTCTCCGACGGCGAATTCGAAGTCTGCTTCGAGGAATCCATCCGCGGTGTCGATGTCTTTCTGGTGCAGAGCACATTCCCCAATGCCGACAATCTGATGGAACTGCTCCTGATGATTGATGCTGCGAAACGTGCCTCAGCACGCACCATCAACGCCGTTGTCCCCTACTTCGGCTGGGCGCGTCAGGACCGCAAGAGCAAGCCGCGCGTTAGCATTGCTGCAAAACTTGTGGCAGACATGCTGAGTGTGGCTGGCATCACACGTCTCATCACGATGGACCTCCATGCCGATCAGGAGCAAGGCTTCTTCAATGTGCCTGTCGATCACCTCTTCGCTTCCAGCGTCCTCATGCCATACATCCAGGGCCTCAACCTGGAGAACCTGGTCATCGCGACACCCGACGTGGGCGGCTCAAAGCGTGCAAGCACCTACAGCAAGTACCTGAACTGTCCCCTCGTCCTCTGCAACAAGACCCGCAAGAAAGCCAATGAAGTGGCCACGATGGACATCATCGGCGACGTCTTCGATGCCGACGTCATCCTCATCGACGATATGGTCGATACCGCAGGCACCATCACGAAGGCAGCCGACCTGATGAAGAAGAACGGAGCCCGCAGCGTGCGTGCCATCGCCAGTCACGGCATCATGAGCGGACCTGCCAACGAGCGCGTCGAAGCCTCTGCGATAGAAGAGATGGTCTTCACAGACAGCATCCCCTACGCAGGCGGGTGCAGCAAAGTGAAACAACTGTCAATCGCCCCGCTCCTGGCGCAGACGATTCAGTGCGTAGAGAATAACGAAAGCATCTCCAAGCAGTATCTCTGCTGATTTTTCCTGTCCGTTTTAAGTCAAGAATAACGCCGGACTCCAGTCCTCTTTATGTCACATTTATTGGAGGACTGCAGTCTGGCAAAAATCTCACTATGGGAGGACTCCAGTACCACCGTGGAGAAACTCCAGTACCACCACGGGGAAACTCCAGTTTCACCACGGTGGTACTGGAATCCCGACTGAGAGGCTTGAAAACCGAACCGCACAGAAAGACCACAACACGCATGAAGAAACTCCTCTTTTCCCTGCTGCTGTTCTCCTTGGCGACTGTCGTCAAGGGCCAGGATTCGCTGGTGTATAGCATCATAAAGGAAGCCATCCTGGAAGACAGCCTGGCCCGCGAGGAGATGCGCTTCAACCGTGACGGCATACTGATGCCTGTTCGAGGCCTCATCCAGACGTTCACCCATCGCGACTTCAACAACCTGCCCGGACCGTTTCGCGAGAGCGGCAGCGCCACTCGTTGGGGCGACTACGGGCTGGCACTCTCGCCGCTCGCCGCAACATGGATAATGAAAGCCTGCGGCGTAAAGTCCCGAAGCACCACCCGACGCATGCTGACCTCCAACGCAATGGCTGTCGGACTGACAGTCGGAGTGACGCAACTGCTGAAAAACACCGTGTCGGAAACCCGTCCCGACAGAACAAGCACCAGCAGTTTCCCGTCCATGCACGCCTCGCTCGCCTTCATGGGAGCAACGATTCTCAGCCGAGAATACGGCCACATCAGTCCCTGGATAACCATCGGAGGCTACACAGCCGCCACAGGAACGCAGATGCTTCGCATCGGACACAACGCCCACTGGATGAACGACATCGCAATGGGAGCAAGCATCGGCGTGGTCAGCACACATCTGGCCTACTTCCTGACAGACAGACTCATAGGCGACAAAGGCATCCGACGCATGCCCTTCAGCCCGTCCGAACTGGCTCAACTGCAAGCCTGGAACCATCGCCCGTCAGGGTTCCGACTGATATCCGGCACAGAAACAAACGGCCGCTCGCTCGACGTCACAGACTTTGCCGAAGCCGAAGCAGGCTTTGACATGACAGGCGTCACACTGCGTAGCAGCGCCTCAATCACCGCAGGCTTCGAGGCAGAATGGTTCCTGACCGACAACATCTACCTCTCGGCCATCGGCCGCAGCACAATGTCGCAAGCAAAACTGCAGATTCCCGACAACAACATCACAGCCTGGGGCGAACAGATACACATCTATCACGGCAACATCTCTGCCGGCTGGATTCTACCACTGACAAAGGAGGTACACATCGGCGCGCGTACCCTTTGGGGCGTACGCTACAACGAAGGCGTCACATTCCGTCGAGTCGCAGAAGGAATGCAACTGGGCGAGCCGCTGCTCAACATCAAGTCACAACTCCGGCCAGAAGGCGGCGTCGGCATCATCATAGACATGCTCCAAAGCCACAACCAGGCGGTTGGCTTCACAATAGATTATCTGCACACATTCAACACACGTTTCATGGCAAACCGATGGGTCATCACCTCCTCATGGAAAGCAATGTTCTAAGACAAGAAAAAGCCTAAATCAACCTATTTTTTGCAAAAGCCACATTACAAAAGCACACCTATCTCATCACTTTTGCACATTATTTCTTGTTTGTTTGAAAGTAAAACACTAACTTTGCCCCAAATGCATTAAAAAAACTTATGAATATCTTCTCACGCCTATCCAATTGGTATTTCACTCGCAGCGCACTTCCCTATTGGTGCATCTTGCTCATCGATTACCTCACAATCATATTCTGTGGATACCTTGCCTACTACCTCTTCAACGGAGGAGAGCAGGTAACAAACCATTTCTGGGACATCATGAGGGATATGTGCCTGCTGCTCATTCCCTACACCATCGCCTTCCGCATCTTCCACACCTATAGCGGCTTCTTCCGCTACAGCAGTTTCGTGGACCTGGGACGCCTTGCGCTTGCAATGCTCTTGGGCTCCGTAATAGCATACGCCTGCTATCTGCCCATCAACCACTTCTTCCCAAACATCGAGAACCACTTTCTGGAGCACTACCCCAGGCTCATACTCCTGCTGATGTTTGCCACATCGGCCATGTGTGCCAGCCGTGTCATCGTCAAAATGATATACGACCTCTTCCGTGTGGACAGTTACAGCAAGCGCATCTTCATCTATGGCGCACAAGACGGTGGCATCAGCCTCGCAAAGAGCATACGCAACGAAACTCCCAATCGCTACACCATAAAAGGCTTCGTCAGCCCAGACGCAAGCATGAAGGGGAAATGGCTGATGGGATTGCCCGTATATATCGAAGATGATGACTTCGTGGACATCATGCGCAGACAAAACGCAGGCATGCTGATGGTCAGCCCGCTGCAAACCGTTCACTTCCGCGAACAGGAAGCACTCATCAACAGCCTCATCGCAGCAGGCATCAAGATTATGATGCTGCCATCAGCAAAAGAATGGGACGGAAAGAGCGAGCTGCGATACAGCCAACTGCATGAGGTGGACATCGAAGACCTCCTGCCACGCGACAAGATAGACGTGGACATGCTCGCCATCGGACGCCAACTTAATGCCAACCGCATCCTCATCACAGGCGCAGCAGGCAGTATCGGCAGCGAGATTGTGCAGCAAGTGGCACGCTTCGAGCCTAAAGAGATGATTCTCATAGACCAGGCAGAAACACCAATGCACGACATCCGTCGCATGATGGCCGACAAGTTCCCAAACATTCCTTGCCATACCATAGTGGCAAGCATCACCAATCAGGCATTCATGGAAAACATCTTCCAACGCTACCATCCGGAATACGTCTTCCATGCCGCAGCATACAAGCACGTTCCTATGATGGAAGATAATCCCATGATGGCCGTCCAGAACAACATCTATGGCACACGCGTCATAGCAGACCTCGCCGTAAAGTATGGGGCAAAGAAGTTCGTCATGATTTCTACAGACAAGGCCGTCAACCCGACAAACGTGATGGGATGCTCCAAGCGTATCTGCGAGATATACTGTCAGTCACTGAATCAAGCCGTAGCCAGCGGCCAATGTACTATGGCAAATGGTCAGCCAGCCAAGACGCAATTCGTCACAACGCGCTTCGGCAACGTGCTCGGCAGCAATGGCAGCGTCATACCCATCTTCAAGGAACAGATTGCAAAAGGCGGCCCCGTAACAGTCACACACCCCGACATCATACGCTACTTCATGCTCATTCCCGAAGCATGTAAACTTGTCCTTGAGGCAGGCACTATGGGCAAAGGCGGCGAAATCTTTGTCTTCGACATGGGCAAGCCCGTCCGCATTGCCGACCTTGCGCAACGCATGATAACATTAAGCGGAGCCAAGGACGTTGAGATTCAATATACTGGCTTGCGCGACGGAGAGAAACTCTACGAAGAAGTGCTCAACGATGCTGAACTAACTCTGCCCACCAAACATCCCAAGATCATGGTCGCCAAAGTGCGTGAGTATGACTACGAGCAAGCACTTCGCGATGAACAACGCTTGTACGAGACAAGCAAGACAAACGACGACATGGCCATCGTGAAGATAATGAAGGAAATTGTGCCTGAGTTCAAGAGTCGGCATTCCAAGTATGAGGTCCTGGATTGACCACAATCACAACAAGGAAACGCCTCAATTATCCGACTTACCGACAAGCATCAGGACTCCCAGGACAAGGCCATAGATGGCGACATCCATTGCAACGATAAGCGGCATGAGGAAGTGGCACTGCCACAACGCATAATTGATGCCGCAAATAAGGAGGAATAAAGATAGTATGCAAGCTAAGGCTGCATGCATGGACAAACCCGCATTCATCAATATATGGTGGATGTGGGTTTTGTCTGGCTCGAATATACCGTGCCCTGTTATGCGGCGCTGCAAAGCAACACGGATAACGTCAAGGACTGGAATGAGCAAGAGCGTAATGGAGATCAGCATTTGCTTCTCGCCACAATTCTCAGGAGCAATAGGACGCATCAGGCTCTTGATACTCATATAGGCACAGACATAGCCAAGGAAGAGGCTCCCTGCATCGCCCATAAAAATCTTCAGTCCTCCAACCTTTCCGAAGACATTGAAGCACCAGAATACAACCAACGAACCGACTATCGCAGCATCCAACGAAGCAATGGCTAGGTTTCCGCGTAACAACACTGTATAAGCCGTCAGTATAAGAATGCATAACCCTGATGACAGACCATCGATTCCGTCTATCAGATTAATGGCATTCACAATGGTAAGTATGGTTATCACAGTCAGCGCATAACCTACCAAGAAAGGAATCTGGTGCAAGCCCAAGATACCATTCAAGTCTCTAACAACCAGATTACACAACGGCAGAATGAATGCTGCTATAGTCTGAATAATGAATTTGTGGGAAGCCTTCATCCCGTAACGGTCATCTATAAAGCCTATCACATAGATTATCAATCCGCCAAATGTCATGGCAATCGTCGATATTCCGAATACGAACGCCTCACCTCCCATCAAAGTTCGCAACCATGACGCAACAAACAGTCCCACAACAGCAGCCGGCATAAAAATCAAGCCTCCCAGACGTGGCACAGGTTTGCTGTGCACCTTCCTCTCATTAGGAAGATCAAAGTATTTGAATTGCCGACAAGCCTTTATTATGAAAGGTAAACCTATAATCGTAACGATTACAGACGACAAGAATGATGCTGCCAGGGTATATACGACGTTGCTCATAACACAACCTTTACTCGGACGCTATTAGTACTTACGGAAGACGAGAACATCTTCTGCATTCGTCTTTAATTCCATTTTACTGCCCGTCAGCACTTGTATCTTAAAGATACCGTCTTCTGGCACACCACAAATAGAAAGTATTGACATTTCTTTTATTTCATCGTGCCCGTCACCACGATATGTTGCAGGATTGTAGATGCGTATCTGCTCGGGTTTAACTTCCAACATCGAGCTAATATAGAACTCTCCTCCACTCTGCTTGCGGAAGCTTGCCATCTGCAGCTGGAAGCTATAGAATATCATGTCTTCCTTTGTCGCCTTGACATTATTGTCCTTGTCCCTCCATTCCATCAACTGCCACATGCCGTCCAGGTCGCCATTGCAGTCCCACTTGTCGCAACTTGCCATTGTCAACACTGCTGCAACAAGGATAAATAATATGTGTGCTCTCCTTTTCACTTCTTTACACTAATTATATTTACGTATCCATCCGTCAAAGGAAATCGTCAGCATACCGCTATTGGCTTTCCCCAACAGACTTCCATGATTATGTCCATAAGCTGCAGCAAAGCCCCAGCCTTTCAGTTTCTTGGGTTTATAAGTTGCTTCGAGAAGCAGGAAGTGTCCCGTCAAAGGATCCATTACAGGTTTGTCATAGGAGCCCCAGTTCTTCTCGTATGTATATAATGCTCTCCATGACAGCCAAGGGCTTGGATTGCCTTTAAGGCCAACATGGTGTGCATTAATACGATTGAAGAAGTTGTTCAGCGACCCAGCCTGTCCCAAATAAGAGTTATACATTGGCGACATAATGAGTGGGTTACCCATGACGAAGCCTCCATGTTGCCAAGAACCATAGATATGGTTATTATAATAAGAATCGCTGGCACTTATCTGCTGAGGGTTCTCGGGTGTAGCATCATGGAATATGGGGCCGCTTTGGTTCTTAGTTCCGTTGTGCTCATATACAATGTCACTTACATAGCGATTCTCGGGAAGGTTTATCTCGACGCCAAGAAGCATATCCTTCCAGAATCCATACTGCATACCTATCTGACTATGGTCTTCGAAGACATGATCCACATAGGCTCCGACGCTCCAGCTCTTTGCTTTCCAATCTAAACGGACGTGCCATGAGCCAATGTGATTGCCGGCTGCATTGGAGAAAGCATCATCGTTCACATCACCTCCACTTGGGATAAATGCCTTCAGGATGTTTCCTCCCAGTTTGATGCCATCCTCGAATTGCTGACCTGTATAGCCAACTTCATTGTATCCTCTGCCTCCAAACTGGCAAGCCATCTCAAGTCCCCAGGTCAGGGTCAAAGGGAATTTCTTGACATTGCCTATCTTCATAAGCAGAGCTTTGGAATGGAAGAGGCTGTTTTTTGTGTAAAGATTATTAGTGCCAGCGTTCCAGTTACGCTGCCATCTGTTATCTGTATACATGCCATAAGCAATGTGTGCTTTGACGGCAAACCATCCTTTCGTTCCTGGAATAGCCCAGAACTCGGGAAGCTCCAGTCTTACTTGTGGCAGGGGACGGGCATTGATGCCAAGGGTCATGCCTCCTGTCGAGAGTTCTTCGTTCTTCAGTTCTGATGCTCTTTCCTTCTGACCGAGTGAGAGTCGAAGCATCTTCCACTGCACATCAAAATAGAGTTGCTGGATATTGAACTCGCTTTGGTTGCCATAGCCTGCCACCAAGTCTGCGCCATAGCCTATACGCCAGAAGCGAAGCGAGTCGGCTTCAGCATCTCGTTTGATATAGGCACGAGCCTGTACCGTATGATTATCGATAGGCCCCAAGCCGTATCTGTTGTTGCTGAACCAAAACGGAGCATTATCTCCGCCACCGCTCGTGCCACGCATGCTAAAGCCGTACTGCACATCTTCGCCCAGACGTTCCACCTGCGCCATCATGACAAGAGGCATGAGCAGCAGACATGCAATCATGAGTATCGAGTTTCTTATCTTCATCCTTCGTTATACGTTTTCAGTTCTTTTAGGAGTTTCTTGTTGAAACGTCTTCTTCCCTTGTCATACACCCAGCCCCATTTGTTGAAGTACTTCACTACGCTTATCATATGTGCAAGCGACAATTGCCAATTGTGATAGGACAGGCGGCTGAACCTGTGATATATGCTGACGGAGGGATAAAACAATGTCTTGTACTTGGAATGGAGTCGTCGGGTGATGTCCACGTCCTCCATATACATAAAGAATCGCTCGTCGAAGATGCCTTCGCTCTTGAGGGCGCTTACCCTTAGGAACATAAAGCAACCCGACAGGAAAGGCACATTCATCTCCTTGTCATAGCCGGAATGCCTTAACTCGAAGCGGTCGTTCCTCTTGGTGAACAGCTCCCCAGGAAGGAAGAAGCGGCAAAAGAGGTCCATGGGTGTAGGAAGCAGCTTGGCGAGACGTTGCACTGAACCGTTCAGGAAGAGCACCTTGGGCATCACCTGAGCTACCGACTCATCTTCCTCCATCAGCCTCCATAGAGCAGGAATCACGTCGGCGCCGAACCACACATCAGGGTTGACGACCAGATGATACTGACTGCCTCCATCTATTGCTTTGCGAAGAGCCACATTATGACCACTGCCATAACCCTTATTCTCTTCCTTGATGTATTCCAAAGTAAAGCCTCTACCCTCGTGTTTAAGGTATTCATCATCCCTGCGCATATACTCTTGGAGCTCACCTTCCAGACATGTGGACACATCACTGTGGTCTATAATCCACACCTTTTGGACGGGAGATATGAGCAGGCTTCGCAGAATGCCTTCCAGATCCAGCAAGTTATTGTTGTATGTTACTATCGAGGCTGTTATCATCCGTTAATTATCGTATTCGATAATATAACGGATACGACTAACATATTATTGCGTAAATATCAAAAAATGTTAAGAAAAGCCTGTCATTTCTTGTCATAAATCATTTTCCCACGCTATCGCAAGCAGACAGAAGGGGATAGCGGCGGACAGATAAGTGATGTCGTAGGCTGACGAGAAGAGATGCCAATTCTCACCAATATACATATTATGAATGAATGTGACGGCCACAAACATCACTATCATCAGACCAGAATTTCGGTAGTACCGAATGCCTATGCCCTTATGACTCATCGCAAGAAGGAGAGCCAACGGCACGAAGAGGATGAAATCCGAGAGGTGCCCCTGACTGGCCTGCAATGCCCAAGGACTATACGGAGAATAGAAGAACAACTGACTGTCCCATACGGCAAACGGCACAAAGGTCAACGCAAAAACCGACATCGCCAGCAATGCCGAAGCAGCCTGACTGCGCCAGTTCATCCTGAGGAAGTATGGCAAAAGCAATATGGCAATAGGAATCAGCGTCAGAAACCTGGTGCTTGCCAGCAAGCCTACTGCACAAGCAATCCACCACTTCTGCCTCTCTATCCAACCCTGGCTGAGCCTTGGAATGATAAGGTTGATGAGTCCTGCTACGAGAAGCATGTTCGTGATGAGGTCGCTCCTGACTGCCATCTCATACCATACAGCTACGGAAGAGCACAGAAGCAGCCAGACAATGAGTGCCTTCTTCTGCCCAAGCGTCTTATGGCAGCTCCACAGGAACAGACCGGCTGCAACAAAGAACGACAGCCCTACATTACCCAAAAGATAGAAGGGAATGTGGAGCACCTGCCAGACAGGAAACGGCGACGCACTGCCACCCAGATGTGTGCTGGCACCATATGGATAGATGCCGTCTAATAGATTCTGTATAGGAAAGTGCAGGGCCGACCATCTGTCCACCTGAATACTGTAGGGATCAATAGCATACTGCACTGCCACCATGCCGACGAAGGCAAGCACACAAACGCACCATCCTGCCCGCATGCGCCAAACGTCCAAGCCTTTCTCCCTTATATATATATAATAATGTATAGCCCCACGCAACAGCGCATAATAGAACACGATGGCCGCGAGCGTAGCACACAGGCCGACGGCCTCGCTCACCCTTGCCGAGTACTTCGCCACAAAGAGCACATTCACGATGATGAACAACGCCTCGGCAACAGATAGTTTACCCCCAACAAAATATCTATATATCAATAGGATAGCAAGGCTCAATACAAGGCACGAAAAGAAGATTGCGATGCTACTGACATCTGTTATCAAGCCAATAAAAGGCATGTGTGCAATATAAATCTCGAAACTGTAGTTTCCAGCCAATCTCACAAACCAGTTCTTGCCTGGACGTAGCATTGTAAACAGAGGAATGTAAGCCAGTCCCAGAGAAAGCCTTGAAGGACATAGCAAATAATTATACGCAACAGTACCCCTCAACTCATGCAATTGCGGAATAGCTTTTAAGCAGGAAAGAGCAGCAGCAACAAGCAAAAACAGAAGCGTCAATCTACCAATCTCCTTCTTCGAAAGGGCTTCTACCTTATCCTTATACATAGAAAGAAGAACGCCTGTAAGGAAACTGAACGACTGTTCCGCCTCGAGATGGCCAGACGAAGTCTGCATATTCAGGCATATAAAAGCACAGGCAAAAAAGAAAAGAAGGCGCCATCTGCCACTCATGAAGCGCGTACCAATCCAATATACAGCATAGCACTTCAAGATGAGAAACACGAACCAGAACACCGGACTGATATAGAGCAACTCATCCAGGCATCTATGCATCGCCTCTCCCACAGGGAAATAATCCCCTAAAGGCAAGAAAGGGAACAGATAATTATAGGCACCAACGAAGAAGACAAAAGGCAAGACAACCTTCGTCAAACGCTTTTGCCAAAAACCATTGAGTCCGTTTCGGTGGAAAGACTCTTCCAAACCATAACCACTCAAAACCAGAAAGACTGTCACGAAAGGAGCGCCCCACAAATTGAGAAGCGGAGAAATGTCGAACCTCCACAATATGTGGAACAAGACAATCGCAATGATTGCAACGCCCTTCAGAGCCTGAGTATTGGTTCGAGAAAGCATATCCATCGTCACATATAGCCTTACAACCTGCAAAGATACAACATTTAATGCAGACAGCAAAGAAGAATAACAAAATAAATAATACCCTATTCGCTATGTACCTCCACAATGACTGCCATTCACCGCACAAGGAATGATACTTTTACTGGAGAGCCATCGCAAACGCCCTATTGAGGCAACTGGGGTCCGGAGTATACTCCGGAGAAGCCACTGAATGTGGCTTCGGCCCCACAAAGGGGAGCGAGTTTCCACTCGCGACGGAGGAAGAGTCAACGCCCTATTGAGGAAGAGTCAACGCCCTATAGGGGAATGAGCAACGCCCTATAGGGGAGTGAGCAACGCCCTATAGAGGAATAACCCATCCTGCCTATTAGCCCCATTAAACCCATCAAACCCATTACTCCTCCCTTTGGGGAAGGTCAGGAGAGGGGACGAAAAAAGCCCCTCGAGATTGCTCTCGAAGGGCTTCGCTAAAAACGGCGGCTACCTACCTGCTCCGTCGCGAGTGGGAACTCGCTCCCCTCGCTGGGGCACGGGAAGACATTCAGTCTTCCCTCTACGACCCCGCTCGCCCACTCACCCGTGGGAGAGCAGATAGCCATATATACGAAGAGAGCCTCTGGAGTTGACTCCAAAGGCTCTCTCGCTAAAAACGGCGGCTACCTACTCTCCCACGGGTGTGCAGTACCATCGGCGCGGGCGGGCTTAACTTCTCTGTTCGGAATGGGAAGAGGTGGAACCCCGCCACTATAACCACCTGAATATGGTAAAGTTTAATGTTTAAAGTTTAAAGTTTAAAGACTAGTGTTTAAAACTCAACTCGACTCCCACTTTAACCGTTAACCCTTAACCGTTAACCGTTAAACATTAACCTTATAAGGTTGACATATCAGAGCAAAAGCAAATGTACTGCTCGTCTTCTCAAAAGCTGCAAGTATAACAACATGCACAGGAAAGTTTCGGGCAATTAGTAAGGCTCGGCTTTGACGTCACCGTCTTTACACCTGCCTCCTATCAACGTCATCGTCTGTGACGACCCTCATGAGGAGATCTAATCTTGTGGCCGGCTTCGTGCTTAGATGCTTTCAGCGCTTATCCGATCCAGACGTAGATACCCGGCGGTGCTCCTGGCGGAACAACCGGTAAACCAGAGGTCTGTCCAACACGGTCCTCTCGTACTAGTGTCAGGGCCACGCAAATCTCCAACGCCCACGATAGATAGAGACCGAACTGTCTCACGACGTTCTGAACCCAGCTCGCGTGCCACTTTAATGGGCGAACAGCCCAACCCTTGGGACCTTCTCCAGCCCCAGGATG